>JAEEGH010002706.1_pt1 | contig 47526 bp, 38 predicted proteins | sample 9134181 | NCBI WGS metagenome assembly JAEEGH01 (sample SAMN16246544, study PRJNA631951) | gut metagenome | biome: gut microbiome; feature: rumen; material: DP-attached | host: Bos | place: Iran: Karaj | collected 2018-10
CTTGGCTACTGTCCAAACATTCTTGCGGGCACCAAAGTAACCGCGAGTGAGTTTCAGAATTCTTTTACGTTTTGCACGTGATGCAACGTGATTGACTGATCTTGGCATAGTTTTCTAATACTTTTAATGTTTGACAATAGGTGAATTAACGGAGACACAACAGGTCACGAACCTGCTTCATGTTTGAGTTGTCGACGAGTGTAGAACCGCAGAGGTTGCGCTTCTGCTTCTTGGTCTTCTTAGTCAGAATGTGACTGTGGTAAGCATGGTGTCTCTTGATCTTACCTGTACCGGTGAATGAGAATCTCTTCTTGGCACCGGAATTTGTCTTTACTTTTGGCATTGTTTTTTTAAAATTAAATTGTTATTAATAATCGGCAGCTACGCATATACCGGGCGCGCCACCTGTTTCATTTACTTTTTGACTTATTCGTCTTCTGTTTCTGTCAGCTTCTTCAGCGCATCTGCACTAATCTTGGCATTGGCAAACAGACCACCATTGGCAGGAGTATCTGCGTCTACCTCCTTGGGCTGACTCTGACGGGCGTTCTCCTTGGCCTCGGCAACAGCAGCCTCACGGTCGCGTGCCTGCTGGCTCTTCTTCTGAGCACCAGCCTTTTTGGGAGCCAGATAAAGGAACATTTTCTTTCCTTCCAATGAGGGCATTCCCTCTACTTTACCAAACTCCTCCAAGTCGTTGGCGAAACGTAGCAACAACACTTCTCCCTGTTCCTTGAAGAGGATGGAACGACCACGGAAGAACACATACGCACGTACCTTATTTCCTTCTTCCAGGAATTCCTTGGCGTGCTTCAACTTAAATTGATAGTCGTGCTCGTCGGTCTGAGGTCCGAAACGGATTTCCTTCACCTCTACCTTCACCTGCTTAGCCTTCATTTCTTTCTGGCGCTTCTTCTGCTGGTAAAGGAATTTCGAGTAGTCGATGAGACGACATACGGGAGGATTGGCATTGGGAGAAATCTCTACCAGATCAACGCCCTGATCACGAGCCATATCCAATGCCTGACGTGTAGGAACAACAGTGCTTCCACCGTCACCTACAATACGCACTTCACGTACTCTGATCTGCTCGTTTACACGATACTGATTCTTAATGTTGTCGTTCTTCATCAACTCTTTTTTACGAAATCGGCTGCAAAGGTACTAAAAATTGCACAAACCACAAAGTTTTTTTCCATTTATTTTTCACATGTACAATACTTTTTGTTTTCCATTTGTCGGAATAATTGTCTTTTTCACTTTTCCTATAAAATATTGCACATTTTTTTTGCAAATGTGCAGGAAAAGCATTACCTTTGCACAAAATTTTGAAAATTGTGCAATGAACGACATACCGAGTTTCAATTCTAACATTGAACAAACCATCAAAGACAACTGGTTGCTCGACGCATTGACAGACTACAAGGGTATCACCTTGCAGTACCATGATGTAGCCCGAAAGATTGAGAAGCTTCACATCATGATGGAGGCAGCCGGTATTCAAAAAGGAGACAGGATAGCCGTGTGTGGACGTAATTCCGCACACTGGGCCGTAGCATTCTTGGCCACCATTACCTATGGTGCCGTTATTGTGCCCATTCTTCACGAGTTTAATGCTGAGCAGATACACAATATCGTCAACCACTCTGAGTCACGCCTACTATTTGTAGGCGACTATGTGGTGAAGAGTATCAATCCCGACGAGATGCCTGCTTTGGAGGGTATCTTCAATCTTCCCGACTTCTCGCTCCACACGTCGCGTAGCGAGAAACTCACCGATGCCCGCGAGCGCCTGAACGAATTGTTTGGCAGCCGCTTCCCCAACGCCTATCGCAAGGAAGACATCCATTGGCACAAGGACTCTGCCGAGGAGCTCTGCATGATTAACTACACCAGCGGTACCACGGGTTTCTCGAAAGGTGTCATGCTGCCCTATCGTGCAATTTGGGGTAACGTGGACTTCTGCCAGAAGAACCTGGCCAACCGCATGCCTAAGTTCAGCAACATGCTGAACATCCTGCCTATGGCTCATATGTACGGTATGGCTATCGAGTTTCTCTTCCCTTTCTGCTCAGGCTACCACCTGCATTTCCTTACGCGTCTGCCCTCACCTGCTATCATCGCCGAGGCTTTCCAGGAGGTCAAACCCGACGTGGTCATTGCCGTACCACTGATAATCGAGAAGATTATCCGCAAGCGCGTATTCCCCAAGATACAATCCAACGCCATGAAGATACTGTTGCAGATGCCCGTAGTCCAGAAAAAGGTCAGAGAGCGCATCTGTCAGGAGGTCTACAATGCTTTTGGAGGACGTGCCTACCAGGTCATTGTGGGTGGAGCACCATTGAACCAAGAGATAGAGTCGTTCCTGAAGAGCATCGACTTCCCCATTACCGTAGGCTACGGTACCACCGAGTGTGCACCACTTATCTCTTATAGCGACTACCACGACTTTGTGCCAGGCTCCTGCGGTACCCCCCTGCCCTGCATGGAGGTCAAGATTAACTCGTCAGACCCGCAGAACGTGGAGGGCGAGATTATCTGTCGCGGTACCAACGTCATGTTGGGCTACTACAAGAATCAGGAGGCCACCCATCAGGCTATCGACCGCGACGGCTGGTACCATACTGGCGACCTAGCCACGATGGCTGCCGATGGTCATATCTTCATCCGTGGTCGTCTGAAAAACATGCTACTGGGTGCTAATGGTCAGAACGTCTATCCCGAGGAAATCGAGGACAAGCTTAACTCTATGGCGATGGTCAGCGAGAGTCTGATCGTTCAGCGTGGCGACCACCTGATAGCCCTTGTCCACCCCGATATGGACGAGGTGAAGACGATGGGATTCTCGCAGGAGGAACTGGAGCAGGTCATGGAACAGAACCGTCAGCAGCTCAACGCCCAACTGCCCGTCTACAGCAAGCTACAAGCCTTTGAACTTCAGGAAGAAGAGTTCCAGAAGACACCTAAGAAGAGTATCAAACGTTACTTATATAAATAAGGTAATATTATGGAAAACGTACCGAGTTTTAACCAACTAATACAGGAGAGCATCATCAACAATTGGGACCTTGATGCACTCACCGACTACAAAGGAGCCACCCTGCAATTCCACGATGTGGCCCGCAAGATAGAGAAACTGCACATTCTGTTTGAGAACAGCGGTGTGGTAAAGGGCGACAAGATTGCCCTCTGCGGACGCAACAGCAGCCAGTGGGCCGTGGCCTTCCTAGCTACGCTGACCTATGGAGCAGTAGCCGTGCCCATCCTGCACGAGTTCATGGCCGAGCAGATTCACAACATCGTGAACCACTCCGACGCCAAGCTTCTGTTTGTTGGTGACCATGTGGCTACACAGATTGACCCCATGCAGATGCCCCATCTGGAGGGTATCATTAACAATCCCGACTACTCGCTCATGATTAGTCGCACCGACAAGCTCACCTATGCCCGCGAGCATCTCAATGAACTCTATGGTAAGAAGTTCCCCAAATACTTCCGCAAGGAGCATGTCGAATACTACAAGGAAGCCAACGGCGAAGAGCTGGCTATGATTAACTACACCAGCGGAACGACGGGGTTCTCCAAGGGTGTCATGATTCCCTACCGCGCCCTCTGGTCTAACTATGACTTCGCCGACCACGTGCTGGGCAAGATCATCAACCGTGGCGACCGCGTCATCTCCATCCTACCCATGGCCCACATGTACGGCATGGCTTTCGAGTTCGTCTTCGAGTTCCTGCATGGCTGTCATGTATACTACCTGAATCGCATCCCCTCGCCGGCCATCATCGCACAGGCCTTTGCCGATATCAAACCCAAGGTTATCATCGCTGTACCCTTGGTTATCGAGAAGATTATCCGCAAGAAGGTATTCCCCAAGATACAGAACAACCGCATGCGCCTGCTACTCTCCATGCCCGTCATCTCCAAGAAGGTGCGCGAGAAGATTTGCCAGGAGGTCATCAAGGCCTTCGGTGGCGAGCTCTACGAGGTCATTATAGGTGGAGCAGCCTTCAACCAGGAGGTTGAGTCGTTCCTCAAGCGCATCGAGTTCCCTTATACGGTGGGGTACGGCGCCACCGAGTGTGCCCCCATCATCTGCTATCGCGACTGGCACACCTTTGTGCAGGGCTCTTGCGGAATGGCTGCTCGCCACATGGAGGTCAAAATCAACTCGTCGAATCCTGCCGAGATTCCTGGCGAAATCCTTGCCCGTGGCCTCAATACCATGCTGGGCTACTACAAGAACGAGGAGGCCACTGCCGAGACTCTCGACCGCGACGGCTGGTATCATACGGGGGATCTCGGCACAATGGACTACGGAGGCAACGTATTCATCAATGGCCGTTCAAAGAACATGCTTCTTGGTCCCAGCGGTCAGAACATCTATCCGGAGGAGATTGAGGACAAGCTCAACTCCATGACGATGGTCGTAGAAAGCGTCGTTGTACAGCGCGACAACAAGCTCGTCGGACTCGTATATCCCGATTACGACGAAGCCAAGAACATGCGCTTCAACGATGACGATATCAAGAACATCATGGAGCAGAATCGTCTGCAGCTCAACGAGCTCCTGCCCGCTTACGAGAAGCTGACTGAGATAGAAATCCGCACCGAAGAATTCGAGAAAACACCTAAGCGCAGCATCAAACGCTTCCTGTATACCTAACAGCGCAATCAGTAAGGGAACAACAAGGCACAAAAGAGAATCTGACTCTTTTGTGCCTTAATATTTTCGTGGAGTATAGAGGGGCCAGGTGACTTGGCGGAAGAGAACGTAATCGTTGAGCAACGTGCGGCGAGAACAGGGCGTGACACCCTGGTAACGCTCGCCACGAACGGTAAAGTGGTAACGCGATTCGTTGCCCTGATAATCCCTTAATATATAAGTAAGATGGTAGGGACGTTCCTCGGAGAAGCAAATAACCCCTTGTTCAAAGTTGGTATGCAGGATGGGTAGGCGCATGCCAGACTCACGGAACGACTTCATATACCACACGCGAGTGCGACGCCAATGGTCATAATCACCCCAGAGGTTGACTTCCGACTGACAAGAGACGGGAATACTGTCGACATCCGAACGGAACACCTCGCGACCATCAACCAACAGGCGAGTATAGCGAATACCATAGTGGTTATAGGTGGCCTCCGAGTAATCGTCAGCCCAGAGTGCAAAGCCTACCCTGCCCCATGCCGTCAGTTCACGCTTGAGCGTCCATTCTGAGTGTTGTACCTTGGTGTCAGGAGCGCCAAAGCCTATGGTTTGTTTGGTGAATCCGCCATTAAAAACACCCTCACCATCCATAGGATAAGCCATAAAGGAGTGTGCCTGAGGAGCCACGGTATCGGCAATAATAGTGGCTAGTTTCATCAAAGGATCACGCAACACCCAGGTATCGGTATCGTGTAGTTCCAAGTGCAAATGAGGCCCCGTAGAGTGGCCCGTATTACCGCTGATAGCGATATGGGCGCCAGCCTTGACAGGGAACTTGTCCGCAGGGAAAACTACCGACAACGTATCCTTGGAGCCCGTGCGCTGCAATTGGTCTTCGTACTGGTCGGCAAAGCGCTTCAGGTGGCAATAGACGCTGGTCATGCCGTCAGGGTGACTGACGTAGATGGCATTGCCGAAGCCATACATATTGACCGTCAGACGCGATACATAGCCGTCGGCAATGGCAAAGATGTCCTTTCCCTCCACATTGCCTGTCTTGACATCGATGCCGCCATGAAAATGAAACGGCCGCGGTTCGCCAAAGTTGCCCGCCAGCGTGATGTCGTAATCGACGGGACTTTCATAGGCGACATTACGAATGCCGACAGGCTCGGATTCATCAGAGCCGCAGCCTGTCAGCAATAGCACACAGCATGTAAGAAATGTGAGTCTTAGCATGCTTTGAACGACATGTCGAGTCCCTTCACACTATGAGTTAAAGCACCTACACTAATGAAGTCGACGCCCTGCTCGGCATAGTCGCGAATGGTATCGAAGGTGATACCACCAGAGGACTCTGTTTCGTAGCGGCCAGCAATAATATCAACGGCCTTCTTCGTATCAGGCACAGAGAAGTTGTCGAGCATGATACGGTCAACGCCACCGTGGTCAAGCACCTGCTGCAGCTCCTCGAACGAGCGTACCTCAATCTCAATCTTCAGGTCGAGACCTTTCTCCTTGAGATAGGTGTGACAGCGGTCGATGGCATTGACAATGCCACCAGCGAAGTCCACATGGTTGTCCTTTAGGAGAATCATGTCGAACAGTCCGATGCGATGGTTACAGCCGCCACCAATCTTCACGGCCTGCTTCTCCAGCATGCGCATGCCAGGAGTGGTCTTGCGGGTATCCAGCACACGGGTCTTGGTGCCTTTCAGGTGCTGTACATACTTATCGGTCATGGTAGCAATACCACTCATACGTTGCATGATGTTCAGCATCAAACGCTCCGTCTGCAACAGCGAACGCGTCTTACCAGTAACAATCATAGCGATGTCACCCTTCTTGACACGAGCACCGTCCTGCATCAATACCTCGACCTTCATCGTGGGGTCAAAGCGGTGGAACACTTCCTTGGCAACTTCTACACCAGCCAGGATACCATCCTCCTTGATGAGCAGATGCGACTTACCCATTGCGTCCTCAGGAATGCAACACAAGGTGGTATGGTCGCCATCACCAATATCTTCTGCAAACGACAGATCAATGAGTCTGTCTACCAACTCCTTGACGTCCATGTCGTAGTTGGGTCTGTAGAAATCAATACTTAACATATGCCTTTATTTATTGAGTTTTTTATGTTCACTGTTATACCAAAGTCCAAACCAGATTGCAGCTATACCGAGACAGACAAGACCAATGATATAGCCGGTATCACCCAGGCCGAACATCTGCTTCGAGACAAAGGCATAGGTAGAGCAAACGGTGGTCATGAAGAGAGCCGGTATGAGCGTCACCCAGTAGCACTTGTTGTTACGAACCAGATAAACCGTTACTGTCCACAGCGTGAAGACCGACAGCGCCTGGTTAGACCAACCAAAATATTGCCAGATGGTATTGAAACCATCAGGGTTCTTAATCTGCCAAACGAGCATGGCTATCGACACGCCAAACATCGGGATACAGATGAGCAAACGCTTAGCAATTGGGCGCTGGTTCAACTTCAGCCACTCGGCAACAATCAGTCGGGCTGAGCGAAACGCCGTATCACCACTGGTAATCGGTGCAGCCACCACGCCCAACATGGCAAGGATGGCTCCCACAACACCCAACCAGTCATTACAAACAAGGTTGACGACAGCAGGAGCAGAGGTATAGAAGCCCTTCTCAGCACCAGTAATCAACTCGTAACCTGGCGTAGGGTCGCCATAAAAGAACCACATGGAAACAGTAGCCCAGATGAGGGCAACCATACCTTCGGTAATCATAGCTCCATAGAAAATGGGGCGTCCCATTTTCTCACTCTTCACGCAACGAGCCATCAAAGGACTCTGCGTAGCATGGAAGCCAGAGATAGCGCCACAGGCAATAGTGATGAAGAGCGCTGGGAAGATGGCATCGGTCCACTTCTCGGGCTGTGCCTCCTTACCCATATTATAGAAATTCGTCCAGAGTTCTGGCAGGTTCGGCATCTTAATGAATAACACCACCATCAGAGCGGCTGCCATAAAGAGCAGCGAGAAGGCAAACAAGGGGTATATCTTGCCGATAATCTTGTCAATAGGTAGCATGGTGGCAATGATGTAATAGACGAAGATAATGCCAACCCACATCATGGTCTCACCACCTATTGTATGGAGTATCTCAGCAGGAGAATAAACAAACACCGTACCCACCATGATGAGTAATAACACCGTGAAAACCAACATGATAGACTTCGGAGCTTTACCTAAATATGCACCTACCAGTTCAGGCAGACTGGCACCTCCATGACGCATAGAGAGCATGCCAGAGAGATAGTCGTGAACAGCTCCTGCAAAAATGCATCCGAAGACAATCCACAGGTAGGCTACTGGGCCAAACTTAGCACCCATGATGGCACCAAAGATGGGGCCCGTTCCCGCAATGTTCAGAAACTGAATCATGAATACCTTCCAGTTAGGAAGAACAATAAAGTCCAACCCGTCGGCCTTAGCCACGGCGGGTGTCACACGGTCATCGGGGCCGAACATGCTTGATACAAAGCGGCCATAGAGCAGATAACCCAGAATAAGAGCCACGAAGCTCAGCGAAAATGTAATCATTTTTAGTATTGATATTTATTTCGACTGCAAAAGTATATAAAAATTATGAATTATGCATATGCATTATGAATTATTTTGTACCTTTGCAGCCAAAAAGTTGAAAATTGAAGCGATTTCTATTTATAATCCTGCTATTCTGCACACTTTCCATCACCGCTCAACCCAAATATGAGGTGCGAGCCGTTTGGCTCACCACACTGGGCGGTCTGGACTGGCCGAAGAGCTACGCCCACGACGGTATGGGTATCCAGCGACAGCAGGAGGACCTCTGCCGCATACTGGACCAATTGCAGGTCATTAATGTCAATACCGTACTTTTCCAGACGCGTGTCCGTGCTACTACCGCCTACCCTTCAGAACTGGAGCCGTGGGAGGGCAGTTTGTCGGGTGTTCCTGGGAAGACACCAGGTTGGGACCCACTGCAATTTGTCATCAACGAGTGCCATCGCCGCGGAATGGAATTGCATGCGTGGGTCGTCGCCATCCCCATCGGCAAATGGAACACCATTGGATGTAAGACGATGCGCAAGTGGCACCCCATGCTCGTAAAACGCATTGGCGAGGAAGGTTACATGAATCCAGAGTCGCCCCTGACGGCTGACTATATCGCCAATATCTGCGAGGAGATTACCACACGCTACGATATTGATGGTATCCATTTGGACTACATCCGCTATCCAGAAACGTGGAAAGGACGCAAATATCACGAGAACATCACCCGCATTGTACGTAGTGTCAACCAACGTGTAAAGCGCTACAAGCCGTGGGTAAAACTGAGTTGTTCGCCCATTGGTAAGTTTGGCAACTTGTCACGTTACCGTTCTGGCGGCTGGGACGCCTACAACCGTGTGGCACAGGATGCACAAGGGTGGCTGCGCGAGGGACTGATGGACCAGCTCTACCCGATGATGTATTTCTCTGGCAACAACTTCTATCCCTTTGCCATCAACTGGCAGGAGCAGAGCTACGGACGCACCATCGTGTCGGGCTTAGGTACCTATATGTTACACCCGAGTGAACGTAATTGGCCAGTGTCGGAAGTGAAACGCCAGCTGAATGTCACCCGCGAACTGGGCATCGGACATTGCCACTTCCGCACGAAGTTCTTGCTGGACAACGTGAAAGGCATCTATGACTACATGCGTCAGACGGACTGCCATCCGGCACTCATTCCCCCTATGACATGGGCACAAAGCATTGCACCTTTAGCCCCAAGTCAATTGAATGTGGAGCGCACCACAGGGGGTGACAACCTTTCGTGGAGCGGAGCGCAGGACCGTAGCGACAGCCCATACCTATTATATAATATATATGCCTCGACGGAAGAGCCCGTTGACATCACTCGTCCGGAGAACCTCATCGCCACACGTCGCATAGCCACCACACTGAGTATCCGTCGAAAGCTAGACAAACCCATGCTACACTATGCGGTAACCGCCCTCGATCGTTATGGCAACGAGAGTCAGCCCATACACTCGTCTGATAAGACCACACCCTCCGTTGCCGTTACTACCCTGTTACCTAACAACGGTAAGATGCTGACCGTTCCCCTGCGCAATACCTTCGATGCAGACCTACTGGCTGTTTGCGACTTGAAAGGACGAAAAATACGCAACTATACCAACCGCCAGCAAATTAACATCAGTCAGTTACCAGAGGGTATGTATCTGTTGAAATCGATGGACAAGAAAGGGCGCATGCATCGTTTAGGCATATTCAGCATCAAGCGATAATTTTTGAAGTAGAATTTGGTAGTTCCACTAAATTGCATTACCTTTGCCAACGTAATGGAAAAAGTGATACTGGGTATTGACCCTGGAACAAACATCATGGGATATGGCGTCATCAAGGTCGTAGACAACAAAGCAGAGATGGTGACGATGGGTGTCATCGACCTGCGTAAGTTTGGTGACGGCTATCTGAAACTGGGCCACATCTTTGAACGCGTGACAGGTATCATCGAGGGGTACCTGCCCGACGAGATGGCTATCGAGGCGCCGTTCCTGCAGAAGAACGTACAGACGACCTTGAAGCTGGGACGTGCCCAAGGAACTGCCATAGCCGCAGCTATCCAGCGTGGCGTTCCCGTCCATGAATATGCGCCCATGAAAATCAAGATGGCCATTACGGGCAATGGTGCTGCTTCGAAGGAACAAGTAGCAGGGATGTTGCAACGACTGATGAAATTCGACAAAGATGCGCTGTCAAAGTTTATGGATGCCACTGACGCGCTGGGTGCTGCCTACTGCCACTTCATGCAGATGAACCGCCCTGAGTCGCAAGCGCACTACAAGGGATGGAAAGACTTTATCGTCAAGAACAAAGAAAAAGTGAGCAAGACATGTCAAAAATAACCGCCATAGCAGGACGTAACGGTAGCGGAAAGACGTTATACATAGACCAGCTGAGAAAACAGTTGGCCTCAGATAAGGTGCGCTATATCGCCTTCACGGACTCTTATGGCGTGAATGTTGATGGACAATATTATCTGCAACTACGCTGGAACCAGCACGACATCGACCACGAGACACCTACTGTAGGAGAACTGCTACAACGTGCCTACCTACTGGCTGGCGAGGATACCGTAGAGCGTCGACAGATGCAGCAACAACTGTATGCGTTGTTCCACATGGAGGAGTTCTTAGATAAGTATATCATCACGCTGTCAAGTGGTGAGCTGCGAAAGTTTCAGTTGACGAAGACACTCTTTGCCAACCCGAAACTGCTCATTATGGACAACCCGTTCATAGGACTGGATGCGGAAACGCGCGACCAGCTGAGGGACCTGCTGCAGCTGTTGGCAGAGAAGCGGAATATGGAAATCATGCTCGTCATGTCAAAGACGGACGATATACCATCGTTTGTCAACGAGATAAAATGGATGGGAGAACAGGAGCCCGTACCTGCCCACGCGCTGAGCGACGAGAAAAGGGAAGCGATTCTGTCGCTTTCATATACAAACAGCGACTACGACTGCCAACGTGTCATAGACATGAAGCAGGTCAGCATCCGCTATGGCGAGCGGACCATCCTGAAAGACTTGGACTGGACGGTGATGAACGGTGAGCGCTGGGCGCTGTCAGGACAAAATGGCAGCGGTAAGTCGACGCTACTGTCATTGGTCTGTGCCGACAACCCACAGAGCTACGCCTGCGACATCACACTCTTCGACCGTCCACGCGGTTCTGGCGAGAGCATCTGGGACATCAAGAAGCACATCGGCTACGTGTCACCAGAGATGCACCGCTCATACAAGCGCAACCTGCCAGCTATTCGCATTGTGGCCAGTGGATTGATGGACTCCATCGGACTCTATGCCATTCCCAATCCGCAAGACTACGACAAGTGCCGCTGGTGGCTTGACATTTTCGGTATCGGAGATCTGGCAGACAAACCGTTTCTCCAGCTCTCTAGCGGCGAACAACGATTGGTATTGCTAGCCCGTGCCTTCGTGAAAGACCCACAACTGCTGATTCTTGATGAGCCACTACACGGCTTAGACCTCTGGAATCGCCGACTGGCAAAGGACGTCATTGAGACATTTTGTCAGCGCAAAGGCAAGACGCTCATCATGGTGACGCACTACCAAGAGGAATTGCCAAACAACATTACGAACCATTTATTCTTAAAGAAACAGATATGAAGAAAGTAATATTACTCGCATTGCTGGCCATTGCTACCAGCATGCAGGCCCAAGAGGCTTACAACGAACTGCGTCAGAAAGCGAAAGCCACCGTTGCTGACCCAAAGACGAATAGCGTAGTGAAACAAATCAGTCAGTTCAAGCTCGATGCCCTGAACTACATGGCTATCAAGATGCAGGAGGTGATGCCTGACTCCAGCGTAACATTCCTCGACAAGCAGGCCATCGCCATGGACAACTTCGTGAATTTCTACGTAGAGAAACTCATCGAGTCAACCAAGAAGCCCAATGTGCAACAAATCAAAATGATCAAGATGTTCATGGATGCCAGCTATTCTAATCCGCTGTTCAATGACAAAGACACGGAACTGGTGCTGAGCTACTACAACTCGGCAGAGAGCATGACACGCTTCTCACTGGATACCGACTGGAGAAGGGCGGTAGCAGCGCTGGCTCATCTCTATGGTCTCAACAAGTAATATTGTTGGCATGATGTTTGCAATCTCGTAAATTGTCAAATAGTAAATTATAGTGACCAGTCAATTTTCATCCAAGGTATCTGAAGTCCTCGCCTTCTCACGTGAGGAAGCAGCCCGTTTGGCCAGCCGTAGTGTAGGTCCTGAGCATCTGCTCTTAGGACTGATGCGCAGCAAAAACGGGCCTGTGCTCAACGTCTTCCAGCGACTCGACGTCAATCCGCTCTCTGTCAAGACGGAGTTGGAGAGTCGTGTGCGCGAGAACGAACTGGGAATGCCCATCACCACCTCGGAACTGGTACTTAACGAGCAAGCAAGCAACATCCTGAAATTGGCCGTCCTTGAAGCACGCCTACAGCGTTCGACAAAGGTTGACGAGCAGCACCTGCTGCTGGCCATCCTGCATGACCAAGCAGAGAATGGTGCCAAACAAGTATTGGAATTCAACAACATGAACTACGAAGACGTATTGACGCTACTGAGCGTGAAAGATAATGTGACCAGCGGTATCGGTATGCCCGAAGAAGACTACGAAGAAGAGGAGAGTCCTGCTGGCAACGAGAATGTGTCCAGCGGTTCAGCCGCTGGGAAAACCACTACCCAACAGCAGAAGACAAAGTCGAAGACACCTGTACTCGACAACTTTGGCACAAACCTGACGGAGAGTGCCGCTTTGGGTAAGCTCGACCCGTGTATCGGCCGTGAAAACGAGATACAGCGCGTCATTGAGATATTAGGCCGTCGCAAAAAGAACAACCCCATCCTTATTGGTGAGCCTGGCGTAGGTAAGAGTGCTATCGTAGAGGGTCTTGCAGAGATGATTGTCATGCATCGCTGTTCACCTACCTTATATAATAAGCGTATCTACACACTCGACATGACGGGTGTGGTAGCAGGAACGAAATATCGTGGACAATTTGAGGAACGCATGAAGATGCTAGTAAAGGAGTTGGAACAAAATCCTGACATCATCGTGTTCATCGACGAGATACACACGCTTATCGGGGCTGGCTCGACACCTGGTAGCATGGATGCAGCCAACATTCTGAAACCCGCCTTAGCACGTGGTACTATCCAGTGTATCGGAGCCACCACACTTGACGAATATCGTAACAGTATCGAGAAGGACGGAGCCTTGGAGCGTCGTTTCCAGAAGGTGCAGGTGGAACCTACCACCAATGAGCAGACACTGGAGATCTTGCGCAACATCCGTGGACGCTACGAGTATTTCCACCACGTAAACTATACTGACGAGGCTCTGGCGGCCTGTGTCAAACTGACAGACCGCTACGTCTCAGACCGCTTCATGCCAGACAAAGCCATTGATGCGCTTGACGAGGTAGGATCACGTGTACACCTGCGGACAGCTAATATTCCTCCCGAGATTACTGACAAAGAGGCAGAAATCAAAGATGTCAAGGAGAAAAAAGAGGAAGCTGTTGGCAATCAGAACTTCGAACTGGCCGCCAGCTATCGCGACCGTCAGACCGTCCTGGAGCGTGAGTTACAGGAACTAAACAAAAAGTGGCTGGAGGGTGACGTTGACGTTCGTCAGACGATTACCGAACAGGAGGTAGCCGAAGTGGTCAGCATGATGACTGGCATTCCCGTACAACGCATGGCACAGGAGGAAGGTATCCGCCTGAAGGGTATGGCGCAGGAGTTAAAACAGCACGTCATCGCCCAGGACAAGGCTATCGACAAAATGGTCAAAGCCATCCAGCGCAACCGTGTAGGACTGAAAGACCCCAACCATCCTATTGGTGCCTTTATGTTCCTTGGTCCGACGGGTGTAGGTAAGACGTATCTTGCCAAGAAACTGGCAGAGTTTATGTTCGGTTCAAGCGACGCACTCATACGTGTCGATATGTCTGAATATACAGAGTCATTTAACGTCAGCCGACTGATTGGTGCACCTCCAGGATATGTGGGTTATGAGGAAGGAGGACAGTTGACAGAACGTGTACGCCGTCACCCCTACTCCATCGTTCTGCTCGATGAGATTGAGAAAGCTCACGGCAACGTGTTCAACCTATTGTTACAAGTGCTTGACGAAGGAAGACTGACGGATGGTAACGGACGATTTGTAGACTTCCGTAATACCGTCATCATCATGACTTCGAATGCTGGTACGCGTCAACTGAAGGACTTCGGACGTGGTGTAGGTTTCAATGCAGGTTCTTCATCAGCATTGATGCTCAACGAACAAGACAAGGAACACGCCCGACAGATTGTACAGAAGGCGCTATCAAAGCAGTTCTCGCCAGAGTTCCTGAATCGTTTGGACGAGATTATCACCTTCGACCAGCTGGATCTCACAGCAATCAAGCAGATTATCGATGTAGAACTGAAAGGACTCTATAAGCGCATTACCGATATGGGCTATACAATCGACCTTTCAGAAGAAGCTAAGGCATTTGTCGCTGAGAAGGGCTACGACGTACAGTTTGGTGCCCGTCCGCTAAAACGTGCCATACAGACATATCTCGAAGATGGTGTCTCCGACCTCATCGTCAATGGAGACCTGCAACCAGGAAGTACCATACATATAAATAAGGTACAGGAGAAAGAAGAATTGTCGTTCACCACAGCGTGAGCGACATTTTTTTGCGAATCATACAACATTGGACTGTTATCGGACACATTGACATCCCATCTTTTTTGTTATCGAGCACAATAAAACCGAATAAATATACTAAAATCTCTTGACTTAAATCAATTAAATGACAAAAAGTAAGTTTTTTTGTAAAAAAAGTAACGAAATGTTTGGTGATTATCCATTTTTGCTTTAATTTTGCAAGCGAAAACGTTAGAACACATTATCTCAATAGTATAATAACTCAAAAAAACGTAAAAAGATTATGAATGCAGCAAAAGTTGTAGAGGATCTGAAACAGAGATTCCCCAATGAGCCGGAGTACATCCAGGCAGTTTCTCAGGTACTTCCCACCATCGAGGAAGAGTACAACAAGCACCCCGAGTTTGAAAAGGCCAACCTCATCGAGCGCCTTTGCATCCCCGATCGTGTTTGTGAGTTCCGTATCACCTGGGTAGACGATAAGGGTAATGTTCAGACCAACATGGGTTATCGTATCCAGCACAACAACGCTATTGGCCCGTACAAAGGCGGTCTCCGTTATCACAAGAGTGTGAACCTCGGTATTCTGAAGTTCCTCGCTTTCGAGCAGACTTTCAAGAACTCTCTGACAACACTTCCTATGGGTGGTGCTAAGGGTGGTTCAGACTTCTCTCCCCGTGGTAAGAGCGACGCTGAGGTTATGCGTTTCTGCCAGGCATTCATGAATGAACTGTATCGCGTAATCGGTCCTGATGAGGACGTTCCCGCTGGTGATATCGGTGTAGGTGGTCGTGAGGTTGGTTACCTCTTCGGACAGTACAAGAAGCTCACTCACCAGTTCCAGGGTGTGCTGACCGGTAAGGGTCTCTCTTTCGGTGGTTCACTCATCCGTCCTGAGGCTACTGGTTACGGTTGCGTATACTTCCTGACTTCTATGCTGGCTACTCGCGGCATCGAACTGAAGGGTAAGAAGGTGCTTATTTCTGGTTCAGGTAACGTAGCTCAGTATGCTACTGAGAAGTGCCTGCAGCTGGGTGCTATCCCCTTGACTCTCTCTGACTCAGATGGTTACATCTATGATCCCGATGGTATCACATTCGAGAAGCTCGAGTATGTTAAGGAGCTGAAGAACGTTGAGCGCGGACGTATCAAGGAGTATGCTGAGGAGTATCCTAACGCTGTATATCACGCTGGTGAGCGTCCTTGGCACGAGAAGGCTGATATCGCTCTGCCTTGCGCTACTCAGAACGAGATCAACGGTGAGCAGGCTCAGGCTCTGATCGACAACGGTGTAATTGCTGTTGCTGAGGGTGCTAACATGCCTTCACTCCCCGAGGCTATCAAGATCTTCCAGGATGCTAAGATCCTGTACGCTCCTGGTAAGGCTTCTAACGCTGGTGGTGTATCAGTATCTGGTCTTGAGATGTCACAGAACTCTGAGCGTCTGAGCTGGACTTCTGAGGAGGTTGACAACTACCTGAAGCGCATCATGAACGACATTCACGAGAACTGCGTGAAGTATGGTACTCAGGCCGATGGTTACATCAACTATGTAAAGGGTGCTAACGTAGCCGGCTTCATGAAGGTTGCTAATGCTATGATGGCTCAGGGTATTGTATAAGCTTGACACAAAAACCACAATTATTATAAGGAAGATGCGATTTTCTTAGGGAAGTCGCATCTTTTTATAATAATTTTTACTACCTTTGCAAGCAAAAACTTAAAAAAGAAGATTATGCTTACATTGAAGCTCATTACAGAGGAGACAGACCGCGTCATTCGCGGCTTAGAGAAGAAACATTTCAAGAACGCTAAAGAGGCCATTGACGAAGTTCTTGCCGTTGACAAGAAACGCCGTGAGGCCCAGCAACAGTTGGACAAGAATCTGAGCGAGGCCAAGAAGATGGCTGCCCAGATTGGTGGTCTAATGAAGGAAGGCAAGAAGGCCGAAGCCGATGCTGTCAAGGCACAGGTTTCTGAGATGAAAGAGACCAACAAACAGCTGGAACAGACGATGAACGACTCACAGGAGGAGATGACGCGTCTGCTCTGCCAGATTCCTAATATCCCCTACGACGAAGTACCTGAGGGTGCTGCTGCCGAGGACAACCACGTGGTGAAGAGCAACCTGAAGGAGTGCACCGCCAACGATACCGTAGGCAACTGGGATGTCAATCCCAAGCTGGGTATTGCCAATCCCCTGCCCCACTGGGAACTCGCAAAGAAATACAATCTCATCGATTTCGACCTGGGTGTGAAAATCACAGGTGCAGGTTTCCCCGTTTATATCGGCAAGGGTGCCCGTTTGCAGCGTGCCCTCATCAACTTCTTCCTTGACGAGGCTCGCAAGAGTGGCTACACCGAGATTATGCCTCCCACAGTTGTAAACGCAGCTTCTGGTTACGGCACAGGTCAGTTGCCCGACAAGGAGGGTCAGATGTACCACTGCGAGGTAGACGATTTCTATCTCATTCCTACCGCTGAGGTGCCCGTAACGAACATCTATCGTGACGTGATTCTCGACGAGAAGGACCTACCCATCAAGAACTGTGCTTACACAGAGTGCTTCCGCCGCGAGGCTGGCTCATATGGTAAGGACGTTCGCGGTCTGAACCGTCTTCACGAGTTCTCGAAGATTGAGATTGTACGCATCGACAAGCCCGAACATTCAAAAGAAAGTCACAAGGAGATGCTGGAGCACGTAGAGGGTCTGCTGAAGAAGCTCGAACTCCCCTACCGCATCCTGCTGCTCTGTGGTGGCGACCAGTCGTTCACATCATCTATCTGCTACGACTTCGAGGTTTACTCAGAGGCCCAGGGACGCTGGCTCGAGGTATCAAGCGTGTCAAACTTCGACACCTATCAGGCCAACCGCTTGAAGTGCCGCTATCGCAATGCCGAGACCAAGAAGACCGAGCTTTGCCACACGCTGAACGGTTCAGCTTTGGCTCTGCCCAGAATCGTGGCCGCTCTGCTTGAGAACAACCAGACAGAGAATGGCATTAAGATTCCTGCTGCCCTCGTGCCCTACATGGGTTGCGATATCATTGACTAAAAAAACAACTAACAAATACTTATGAACAAAATTGTCAGGAAAGAGCAATTCTCTGAAAAGGTTTTCCTTTTCGAGATTGAGGCTCCATTGATTGCCAAGAGCCGTAAGGCCGGCAACTTCGTAATCGTACGTGTTGACCAGCGTGGTGAGCGCATGCCGCTGACCATCGCAGGTGCCGACATCGAGAAGGGCACCATCACGCTGGTAGTCCAAATGGTGGGTCTCTCTTCCAAAAAGTTGTGTGCCCTGAACGTTGGCGACTTCGTAGCTGACGTAGTAGGTCCCTTAGGTAATCCTACTAAAATTGAGAAATATGGTACCGTAGTGTGTGCCGGTGGTGGACTGGGCGTAGCCCCCATGTTGCCCATCATCCAGGCCTTGAAAGCCGCTGGCAACCGCGTACTCTCAGTAATGGCAGGTCGCTCGAAAGACCTGATTATCCTTGAGGATAAAGTTCGCGAATCGTCTGACGAGGTCATCATCATGACTGACGATGGAAGCTATGGTGAGAAAGGCGTCGTAACTGTTGGTATCGAGAAATTCGTTGAACAGGAACATGTCGACAAGATCTTCGCCATTGGTCCTCCCATCATGATGAAGTTCTCGAACCTTACCGCCCAGAAGCACGGTATCCCCTGTGAAGTATCGCTGAACACTATCATGGTGGATGGTACGGGTATGTGTGGTGCCTGCCGTCTGACCATTGGTGGCAAGACGAAGTTTGTCTGCATCGACGGTCCTGAGTTTGATGGCGCCCTCGTCGATTGGGACGAGATGTTCAAGCGCATGGGTACCTTCAAGCGCGCCGAGCAGGAAGAGCTGGAGCACTACGAGGAACACCTGGTGGGCAAAGGTAGTGTGCTCGACGGTTCTGCCGTCGAGAAAACCACCGACGTGGTAATGGACGCCGACCCCACCAACGACACCATCGAGGTGCTGACCGACCGCAATGCTGCTTGGCGCGATGAGCTCAGAAAGAGCATGAAACCCAAGGAGCGTACCGCCATCGAGCGTGTCAAGATGCCTGAGCTCGACCCTGTCTATCGTGCTACTACCCGTACTGAAGAGGTTAACATCGGTCTTACCAAGGAGATGGCGATGACCGAAGCTAAGCGTTGTCTGGACTGTGCCAAGCCTACCTGTGTCGAGGGCTGTCCTGTCAACATCAATATCCCGTCGTTCATCAAGAATATCGAGCGCGGCCAGTTCCTGGCTGCCGCCAAGGTGCTGAAGAACACCTCTGCCCTGCCCGCTGTCTGCGGTCGTGTTTGTCCACAGGAAAAGCAATGCGAGAGCAAGTGTATCCACCTGAAGATGAACGAACCCGCTGTAGCTATCGGTTATCTGGAGCGCTTTGCTGCCGACTACGAACGCGAGAGTGGTAATATCTCGTTGCCCGAGATTGCACCTGCCAACGGCATCAAGATTGCCGTTGTGGGTTCTGGTCCTGCAGGCTTGAGCTTTGCTGGCGATATGGTGAAGAAGGGCTACGACGTCTATGTCTTTGAGGCTCTCCACGAAATCGGAGGAGTGCTGAAGTACGGCATCCCCGAATTCCGTCTGCCCAACAAAATTGTCGATGTTGAAATCGAGAACCTTGCCAAGATGGGCGTACACTTCCAGGCTGACGTCATCGTAGGTAAGACCATCAGCGTAGAACAGTTGGAGGCCCAAGGTTTCAAGGGCATCTTCGTAGGTTCTGGTGCTGGTCTGCCCAACTTCATGAACATCCCTGGCGAGAATGCCATCAATATTATGTCGTCTAACGAGTACCTGACACGTGTGAACCTGATGGATGCTGCCAATCCGACTACCGATACGCCTATCAACCTGGGTAAGAACGTGCTCGTCGTAGGTGGTGGTAATACCGCTATGGATTCTTGCCGTACTGCTAAGCGTCTGGGTGGAAATGTCACGCTCGTATATCGTCGTTCTGAACAGGAGATGCCTGCCCGTCTCGAGGAGGTGAAGCACGCCAAGGAAGAGGGTATCAACTTCCTGACGCTCCACAATCCTATCGAGTATCTGGCCGACGAGAACGGTGCCGTGAAGGCTGCCGTGCTTCAGGTCATGGAACTCGGAGAGCCTGATGCTTCTGGTCGTCGTAGTCCTGTTCCCGTAGAGGGAAAGACCGTTACACTCGACGTCGATCAGGTCATCGTGGCTGTTGGTGTATCACCTAACCCGCTCGTTCCCAAGTCCATCGAGGGTCTCGAACTGGGTCGTAAGAACACCATCGTTGTCAACGAGGGCATGCAGTCGGCACGCTCAGAGATCTTCGCTGGTGGTGATATCGTGCGTGGTGGTGCTACTGTTATCCTCGCAATGGGTGATGGTCGCCGTGCTGCCCAGCACATGGACGAATACCTCCAGAAAAAATAGTATGCTTTGCGGTTCTGCCGCAAAGAAAATATTATGAACGGACTTTATACTATCATATTGCTCATACTAAGCAACGTCTTCATGACGCTCGCTTGGTATGGGCATTTGAAACTTCAGGAGAATGGTGTCTCGAACAACTGGCCCCTGCTGGGTGTCATCGCGTTCTCGTGGGGCATCGCCTTTTTTGAATACTGTTGTCAGGTACCTGCCAATCGTATCGGATTCGTCGAGAATGGAGGACCCTTCAACCTCATCCAACTGAAGGTCATTCAGGAGTGTATCTCGCTGGCTGTGTTCTGTATCATTGCCAACATCATGTTCCAGGGCACCCACCTGCATTGGAACCACATCCTGGCATTCTTCCTCATTATCTGTGCCGTCTATCTGGTGTTCATGAAATAACTGTGTGTTGCGATTCCGTCGCAACAACCCCACTATGACGCTCGAAGAAAAACTCTGGAAGACTTTTAACAAGGCGCTAGGCCAGTACCAGCTCATCGACGAGGACGATAAAATCCTCGTCGGTTTGTCTGGTGGCAAGGACTCGCTGTGTCTACTGGAGTTCCTCGCCCGTCGTTCTAAGGTTCACGTCCCCCACTTCACCGTCGAGGCACTCCACGTCCGCATGGAAAATATCCACTACGAGACGGACACCACCTATCTCCAGTCTTTCTGCGACCGTCTTGGCGTTCCCCTTCACATCGTTACCACCAGCTTCGCCACCACTTCCGACGAAAGTTCCACTACTCCCGACGGTTCTCCGTCGGGCAAACAAAAGCCCGCCTGCTTCCTCTGTTCCTGGCAGCGCCGCAAACAGCTCTTCAACATTGCACAGGAGTTGGGCTGCACCAAGATAGCCCTGGGCCATCACCAGGACGACCTTATCCATACAGCGCTGATGAACCTCACCTTCCAAGGCCAATTCTCTACGATGCCTGCCAAGCTGAAGATGAAGAAGATGCCGCTGACCATTATCCGTCCGCTCTGCTTGTGTCAGGAAGCCGACATCAGACAATATGCCGAACAGCAACACTACGAGAAACAACTCAAGCTATGCCCTTACGAAAAGGATACCAATCGCACGACGGCAGAGGTCCTTTTCCAGCAGATGCTACAGATGAACAAAGAGACCCGTTATTCGCTGTGGCACGCGCTGGAGAGTGCTGACAAGCTGTTAGAATATTAAATATCCTTAATTGTAGGCTTCAAATTGATGCTCATTTAAGGATTTTTCGTATCTTTGCCTATTATATAACCTATCAATGCGCTGATGAACATACGACTGATTATAGCTCTCTTTATCCTGCTGCTGGCCATTCCTGCACAAGGGCAACGTAGGCGTGCTCAAAAGGCGCAGCGTGTAAAGAAGATTTCCCCCGAAGAACAGGCGCGTCTGGAAAAGCTGGAGCGCTTGAAGTCAGCTATGCAGAAAGTGATGATTATCGACAGCATTGTGGTCGACAAAGAGGGGCTTCTCCGCTACTATCATCTTAGTCCAGAGACGGGTACCATCAAGGATGGTGACGACTTCACGCACGAGAAGAGGCATGACGGCTATTTCGTGTATCTCAACGAGATAGGCAACAAACTGTATTTTTCCAGGCAAGAGACTGATTCCACCAGCAACCTCTACTATAGAGAGACTGCCAACACCGAGTGGTCACAACCCGTACGTCTTGTAGGCATAAATGACGAACAGCAGTTCCGCCACGTCAACTATCCCTACATGATGGGCGACGGCACCATTTTCTACTTTGCTGCCGATGGTGACAAAGACGGGCTGGGTGGCTACGATATCTATATGACGACATACGACGAGGAAGACAATCGCTTCCTTCGTCCCGTCAATATCGGCCTGCCATTCAACTCAACAGCCAACGACTACCTTTATGTCATTGATGAATATGCGAATCTGGGCTGGTTTGCCACCGACCGTAACCAGGAGGAGGGCAAGGTGTGCATCTATGTCTTCGTACCTTCTGAAAAGCGTGAGACCTATAACCTCGAGGACTATACGCCAGAAGAAATCAACGGCTTTGCGCATATCACCAGCATTGCCGACACATGGGACGATCTAAAGCAGTTGAATATGGCCCGTCAACGCCTGGAGGATGTTCGCAAGGGACAAATAAAACAAAACCACTCTTCCGACATCTCGTTTGTCATCAACGACGACATCACCTACCATCAGGTGTCCGACTTCAAATTGCAAGAGAACGTTATACGCTATCAACAACTCACCGCTTTGAGAATCCGTCAGGCCAACCTCGACAAGTCACTCGACAAGACACGCGAGGCATATAATTCCGCCAGCAGAGAAAATCAGAGCGCTATGACTGATGGCATTCTCTCTGACGAACAAGAAGTGCTGACGCTCTATCAGGCGATTCACGATTTGGAAAAAACAATTAGAAATACAGAAAACACTTTTCTAACTAAAAACAAGTAATACTATGGCAAAAAAACATTTCCCCGAGTCCGAGCTCATCATCAATGGTGACGGCTCATGTTTCCACCTTCATCTGAAGCCCGAATTCCTGGCTGACAAGGTTATCCTCGTAGGCGACCCTGCACGTGTAAACACCGTCGCAGCTCACTTCGACAGCATCGAGCACGAGGTTTCTTCTCGTGAGTTCCATACCATCACTGGTATGTATAAAGGGAAGCGCATCACCTGCCAGTCTCACGGTATTGGTTGTGACAACATCGACATCGTGGTCAACGAGCTCGACACCCTGGCGAATATCGACTATAACACCCGTGAGGAAAAGGATGAACATCGCACGTTGACCATGGTACGCATCGGTACCTGCGGTGGTCTGCAGCCCTTCACACCCACCGGTTCGTTCATCGCCTCTGTCAAGAGCATTGGCTTCGATGGCCTATTGAACTTCTATGCCGGCCGTAACGACGTCTGCGACCTGAAGATGGAGGAAGTCTTCAAGAAGCACATGGACTGGAACCCCATCAAGGGCGCTCCCTATGTAGCTGTTGCCGACCGTGAACTCATCGACCGCATTGCTGCCGACGACATGGTCAAGGGTTATACCGTTGCCTGTGGCGGTTTCTACGGTCCTCAGGGCCGTCAGCTGCGTGCTGCCGTGGGCGATCCCGAGCAGAATAAGAAGATTGAAGCCTTCGAGTATGAGGGCATGAAGATTTGCAACTTCGAGATGGAGTCCTCAGCTCTTGCCGGTCTCGCAGCACTCCTGGGCCACCACGCCATGACCTGCTGCATGGTCATTGCCAACCGCTATGCCCAGAAGATGAATACCGACTACAAGAGTTCTATCGACACCATCATCCAGAAGGTTCTCGACCGCATTTAAATGATATGTATGCGCTGTGCCACAGCGATCTCATCTATGAACAGCGATACAATATGTGCATTAGCCACCGCACCAGGTGGCGCATTAGGAATCATCAGAATCTCAGGTGCTCAGGCACTTGAGATTCTTTCTCGTATCTTCACCAAAGACCTCACAACAGCCCAGCCCAACACCATCCACTACGGCCACATCGTCGAGTGTATGGCGATTCCATCGCCACAAATCATCGACGAGGTGCTGGTCTCCGTTTTCCGCGCTCCCCACAGCTATACGGGCGAAGACAGCGCAGAGGTCAGCTGTCACGGCTCGCGCTATATATTAAATAAGGTGTTAGAGCAGCTCATCCAGCACGGTTGTCGCATGGCCGAACCAGGCGAATTCACCAAACGGGCCTTTCTTAACGGCAAGATGGACCTCTCGCAGGCCGAAGCAGTAGCAGATCTTATTGCTTCCAGCAACAAAGCCACCCACGACATCGCCATAAGTCAGCTACGTGGCCATTTCTCATCGTTGCTCGCACAACTCCGCGAACAACTGCTGAAGCTCACCTCACTGCTGGAACTCGAACTCGACTTCTCAGACCATGAAGACCTGGAGTTTGCTGACCGTTCAGAGCTGTTGTCTATTGCGAATAAAATTGACAAACACATCACCAAACTTACCCACTCTTTCGAGATGGGCAATGCCCTCAAGCAAGGCATCCCTGTGGCCATTGTCGGCAAGACCAACGTGGGCAAATCGACCCTGCTCAACCGACTGTTGAAGGACGATCGCGCCATCGTTTCTGACGTTCACGGCACCACCCGCGACACCATCGAGGACACCATCGATATCCAGGGCGTCACCTTCCGTTTTATCGATACCGCAGGCATCCGTCAGACACAAGATACGGTCGAACAGATAGGTATTGAACGCACTTTTCAGGCCATCCAGAAGGCTCGCATCGTCCTTTGGCTCATCGACCAGCAGCCATCAAACGAAGAAATAAACGAAATACTGCAACATACAGAAAACAAGAAACTTATCGTCATCAAGAACAAGACAGATAAGGCAGATAACAATAGTTATAATTTGTTAAATCTGCCATTTGTCGCAATCAGCGCCAAGTTTGGAACCGGCATCGAGGAGTTAGAGCAGTCCATCTACGACGCTGCTGACATCCCGACCCTTGCCGACTCCGATTTCGTTGTCACCAATGCCCGTCATTACGATGCTTTGGTGCGTGCCCAACAGAGCATCCAAAGAGTCATCGATGGTCTTCAAGCACAACTCAGCGGAGACCTCCTCAGCGAAGACCTCCGCCAAGCCCTTGACACCCTCGCCGAAATCACTGGCGGTCAGATTACCCCCAACGAAGTATTAGGAAATATCTTTACTCACTTCTGCGTGGGTAAATAAAGAAACATAACTGTTTGATTACCAAACAGTTACATTTTCCACAAAAAGCAAAACACCAGAATTTGATATTTTTACAACTACCTCATTATCAATACTTTACAAAGTCTATTTCAAATTATTAATAGTTATTTTATCTTTTTTTCTACCCTCTAGAAAATTTTTAATTTAGCATCAATTAACGAAAAAACAAAGTAATAAGCATTAAAAACTGCCATAAAACACACGTTTTCACAATATTCATCGACCTGTTCAGGAAAAGACATGTCGATGGCAGATGGCAGATGGCAGTTTTATTATGGACGCAATAGTAGAAAAACAGCAAAATCTGTGTGAAATAGTTTACTATTATATATAATATATATTATATATAATAGTATTTATTTCTCGCCCATTTTTGTGCTCATAAAACAAACTGCCATCTGCCATCTGTACCAGTCAAGCATCTTTTTCGAATTCTTTACACAATTAATTTGTTTGTCTTATGAAAATTTCGTACCTTTGCATTGTCAATGAAAGTTGAAGAAAATGCGCGGCGGGCAGCCCAAAGATGTTTTCAGGCCTGACAAAATTTGCGGCCTGCCTAGCGCGCAAAAACGGATGCTCATCGGAGACACGAGAACAAAATCCTATGTTTAACTAAAAATTATTACAAATTATGGCACTGAAAGTAAAAGCAGTAGAGAAGAAGATCAAGTTTGACAAGAACCCTGAGAACCCTGGCGTGTGGCGCTACGTGATGAGCCCTGAGCTCTATACCGCACTGACGCAGGCGAAGGTGGTGAAGGAGGCAGCCCTCCGCAGCGGTGTGAGCCGTGGTGTGATGCAGGCCTGCTGGGACGCCGCTGGCGAGGTCATCAAGGTGAAGCGCGTGACCAGTACGTCTGGCGAGGTGGAAGACCCCGAGAACGAGAACGGTGAAAATGGAACCACGGAGAACGGGAACAACGAATCTACGGAGAATGGTGGTAACACATGTCCCGACCAAAACAACATTCCGGAGTGTCATGTACCAGGTACCCTACATAACTGAAACAGGCCATATCTGTTATATTTAGATAAATCGACACCAATTATTCGTTTTTCTTGTTTTTCTTTTTGTGATTTGCATCTTAAATTGTAATTTTGCAGAATGAACAAGAATTTACAGTTAGAAGAATTGACACGCAGCGTCTGCGAGATTGCGAAGCAGGCAGGTGCTTATATCAGAGAGGAACGAAGAAAATTCTCTTTGGAGAGTGTGGAGCGTAAGCATGCGCACGACTATGTGTCGTATGTGGACAAAGGGTCGGAAAAGCAGATTGTGAGTGCTTTGCGACAGCTATTGCCAGAGGCAGGTTTTATTACTGAGGAGGGCACGACGAAGACGGAAGAAGGAAGAGGTAAGATGGAAGAGACGCCATCCCTCAGCCCTCAGCCTTCAGCCCTCACCTGGGTGGTAGATCCGCTGGACGGCACCACGAACTTCATTCATCAGTATGCGCCATACGCCGTGAGCATCGCCTTGTTGCAAGATAAGGAGATACTGATTGGCGTGGTCTATGAGGTGTGTCACGACGAGTGCTACAGCGCATGGAAAGGTGGTGGGGCATATTTAGAGTTGAAAGGTGAAAGATTAAAGTTGAGGGTGAGCAACCAGAAGATTCAGGATGCGTTGCTGTGCTTGCAGTTACCTTACAACAGCGATGCGTATAAGCCCGTGATAAAGCACCTGATAGACGAATTGTATGGCAACGTGGGTAGTGTTCGTATGTGCGGCTCTGCTGCTATGGCACTTTGCTATGTGGCTTCTGGACGATACGATGGCTATGCGGAGAAATATATTGGCCAGTGGGATTTCATGGCGGGTGCTCTGATAGTGAAGGAGGCTGGTGGCATGGTGACTGATTATGAGGGCTCTGAGGATTTTACGCAGGGCAACTGTGTGGTGGCGACTAACGGGGTGATACAGCAGGACTTGCTTAACGTGATAAAAACGGTATAATTTTTTTGAGGAAAGATGATAAAAAGTGAATAAAAATGATTACCTTTGCACCCGATTTTCAAAACACATTAATTTTTTATATCCTTTTTTATGCGTAAAGAGTGGCATGGTTTCAAAGGAACCAAATGGACCGAGGAGGTCAACCTTAGAGATTTTATTCAGAATAACTACACAGCTTACGAGGGCGATGAATCGTTTCTGACAGCACCTACTGAGGCAACGAACATTCTGTGGGGTCGCTTGCAGGAGTTGCAGAAGGAGGAGCGTGCCAAGGGTGGTGTGCTCGACATGGAGACAGAGATTGTGTCGAGCATGACGGCTTATGGCCCAGGTTACATCGACGAGAGCAAGAAAGACTTGGAGAAGATTGTTGGTCTGCAGACCGACAAGCCCCTGAAGCGTGCCTTCATGCCTTTTGGTGGTATCAAGATGGCTGAGCAGGCCTGCACCACATACGGCTATCAGCCTTCTGAGAAGTTGCACGAGATTTTCACCAAATATTGCAAGACTCACAACGACGGTGTGTTTGATGCCTATACAGAAGAGATGCTTCGCGTGCGTCACAACCACATCCTGACGGGTCTGCCCGATACCTATGGCCGTGGCCGTATCGTGGGTGACTATCGTCGTGTGGCCCTTTACGGTATCGACTTCCTGATTGAGCAGAAAGAGATTGACAAGTACAACTGTGGCAAGCGTCAGATGAGCGAGGATATCATCCGTCTGCGTGAGGAGATATCTATGCAGATCAAAGCGCTGAAGGAGATGAAGAAGATGGCCGAGATCTATGGTTTCGACATCTCGCAGCCTGCAAAGAATGCCCGTGAGGCCGTGCAGTGGCTCTACTTCGGCTATCTGGCTGCCATCAAGACACAGAACGGTGCTGCCATGTCAGTAGGTCGCGTGTCAACATTCCTTGACATCTATATCACCCGTGACCTTGAAGAGGGTACGCTGACGGAGAGCGAGGCTCAGGAGCTGATTGACCACCTGGTGATGAAGTTCCGCATGGTGAAGTTCGCACGTATTCCTTCTTACAACCAGCTGTTCTCTGGCGACCCCGTATGGGCAACTCTGGAGGTGGGCGGTCTGGGACTGGATGGCCGTCACATGGTGACCAAGAACGACTTCCGTTTCCTCCACACTCTGGAGAACATGGGACCATCGCCTGAACCCAACCTCACCGTGCTCTATTCACCCCGTCTTACAGACAACTTCAAGCACTATGCTTCGATGATTTCTGTGAAGACCAGTTCGATACAGTACGAGAACGACGAGGTGATGCGTCCTGTATGGGGCGACGACTACAGCATCTGCTGCTGCGTGAGTGCTACGCAGACGGGTAAGGAGATGCAGTTCTTCGGCGCTCGTGCCAATATGGCCAAGACGCTGCTCTACGCCATCAACGGTGGTGTGGATGCCAAGACACGCGAGCAATGTGGACCTAAGTTCCGTCCTATCACCAGCGAGTACCTCACCTGGGAAGAGCTGGAGCCCCGTTTCCGCGATATGCTGGAGTGGCTGGCCGACATCTATGTAAACACGCTGAACCTGATTCACTATATGCACGACAAGTACTTCTATGAGGCTGCTGAGATGGCGCTCATCGATACCGATGTGCGTCGTACCTTCGCAACGGGTATTGCAGGCTTCTCGCACGTAGTTGACTCCATCTGTGCCGTGAAGTATGCCAAGGTGAAGATTATCCGCGACGAGACAGGCTTCAACGTAGACTATCAGGTGGAGGGCGACTTCCCACGCTATGGTAACGATGATGACCGTGCCGACGAGGTAGCAGTATGGGTACTGAAGACCTTCCTGGCTAAGATCAAGCGTCACCACACCTATCGTAACTCTGAGCCCACCACTTCCATCCTGACCATCACCTCTAACATCGTATATGGTAAATATACTGGCAACCTGCCCGATGGACGTCGTGCCGGCACTCCTTTGGCGCCAGGTGCTAACCCCAGCTATGGTGCCGAGAAGAATGGTCTGCTGGCTTCGCTCAACTCTGTGGCCAAGATTCCTTACGAGTATGCACTCGACGGTATCTCGAACACCCAGACCATCAGCCCCAATGCCTTGGGACACAACGATGAGGAGCGTGCTCAGACACTGGTGCGTGTGATGGACGGCTACTTCACCAAGGGTGCCCACCACCTGAACGTGAACGTGTTTGGCGTTGACAAGCTGCGCGATGCTATGGAGCATCCTGAGAAGCCCGAGTACGCTAACTTCACCATCCGTGTATCTGGTTATGCCGTGAAGTTCATCGACCTGACCCGTGAGCAGCAGGAGGATGTGATTGCACGTCAGGCACACGAATCGCTCTAACCCAACTAGAATAACTAGTAATACTAGTATGACTAGCAAAGGTTATATCCATAGTACTGAATCCTTTGGCTCTGTTGATGGGCCAGGGATTCGGTTCTTGATTTTCATGCAGGGCTGTCACATGCGCTGTCGCTACTGCCACAATCCGGACACCTGGAAAGTGGGCAGTGTGGGTTGTGGTTCTCCTGCAACTGTCTTTGAGCTCCTCGACAAGGCTGAGCGCTACCGCGCCTACTGGGGCCCCGATGGTGGTATTACCGTGAGCGGTGGCGAGGCGCTGCTACAGATTGATTTCCTGATAGAGTTGTTTGAGGAGGCTCATCGCCGAGGCATCAACACCTGTCTGGACACCGCTGCCCAGCCTTTTACCCGCGAGGAGCCTTTCTTTGGTAAGTTCGAGCGCCTGATGCAGAGTACCGACCTGGTGCTCCTCGACATCAAGCACATCAATGGCGAGAAGCATCGTTGGTTGACAGGTCACGGCAACGAGCATATCCTGGATTGCGCCCGTTATCTGTCGAATATCAAGAAGCCCGTGTGGATTCGCCACGTACTGGTGCCTGGCATTACTGATGATGAAGCCCAGCTGACGCAGCTGCGCCAGTTTATCGATACCCTCGACAACGTCAAGCGCGTAGAAGTGCTACCATACCACACCTTGGGCATGTTTAAGTGGGAGAAGTTGGGCATACCGTATTCGCTTTCCGACGTGCCAACACCTACAAGCGAGCAGATCCAGCGTGCCGAGGCTATTCTCGTGAAGTCATAGTTTATAAAATATCCTAAATAACGTTGCAAATATAGCCATAATCCCGTAATTATTAGTAACTTTGCAAGATGAATAAAGTGTGGAAGGAACCCTGGACTTTTAAGGAAGGTTTCCTCATCGGAGGAGGCCTTATCATTGCAGGACTGATGCTGCAGCTGAGCGTCGGACCTGTAGTGTGGGATGCGTTTGCATGGACTGCCAATGGCTTAGTGCTTTCAGCATTCTTTGTGATGCTAACAGCAATGGTGTACTTGCGAAACAAGGTATATGCCTTCAAGTGGATGTCGACGAATCAGGCAGCCATCCCAGCGATGGTATATGCTGTGGCGCTGACTATCATCATGGGACTGACGCGGCAGCAGGAGGGCGGCACTTGGTTCAACAACATGCTGACGTTCTGGCCGTTCGTGCTCACCTACGTGTATCTCACGGTGGTTCTCGGACTTACCATCCACCGCAGATCACGTGCAATATTCAGAGGTCAGGGGTCATGGAAGCGCGACATACCCTTTATGCTGAATCACCTGGGGCTCTTCATCGCCCTTACTACGGCCACATTAGGCAGCGCCGATATGCAGCGTGTAAAGATGATTTGCGGCGTAGGTGCACCTGAATGGCGCGCAATGGAACAAGATGGTGCCATCAAGGAGCTGCCGATAGCCATCGAACTGAAGAAGTTCATCATGGAAACCTACGACAACGGTTCTCCCAAACGCTACGCTTCCGAGATTCAGATTTTGACGAAATCGGGCAAAAATATCAAGACTACTGTCGAGGTGAACAAGCCCTATGAGGTTGACGGCTGGAAAATCTATCAGTATGGCTACGACACGAAGATGGGCGCCCAGAGTCAGGTATCGATACTCGAACTAGTCAGCGACCCGTGGCTGCCGTGGGTTTATGCAGGCTTCTACATGATGTTGGCAGGAGCGGCAGTCATGACGGTGATGGTGCTGTGGCGCAGATTTAAAACTGCTACGCGAAAAGCGCTTGGGTGGTACTTGTTCTTCGCTGCTTGCGCCGCTATGTTTGCCTATTTCTTCTTCGATAGCTACAACACCAAGACGCTGGTGCCAGCCCTGCAGAGTCCGTGGTTTGCACCTCATGTGTTTGTCTATATCTTTGCCTACACTCTGCTTGGCATAGCTGTTGTCATCGCTTGGTGGAAACGTGTTGACGATCTCGTGTATGTCAGCTTTGCTTTCCTTACCTTCGGCATGCTCTTCGGCGCCCTTTGGGCCAAGGAGGCCTGGGGCCACTACTGGTCGTGGGACCCCAAGGAGACGTGGGCTGCCATCACCTGGCTCGCCTACCTCATCTATATCCACTACCGTCAGCAGCCTCAACAACGCAACCGTCTGGCATTCTGGATGCTCATAGGTTCGTTCATACTGCTGCAGATGTGTTGGTGGGGCATCAACTACCTGCCATCAGCCCAAGGTTCAAGCGTACACACCTATAACACCAGCGAGTAAACAACTATGAGATTGCACAAAGGAACGACCTGCTTTGGGATTTTGCACACGAAGAGGTTCCTGCCAATTCTTACCTTATTTCACTATTGTTCTTCTTTCATTCGTAATGCCTTATCCTAACGTCAATACCGTCTAGCTGGCCAGCTATTCCACTCACGTCAGTCTGGCCGTAGTGATATGGAAACACGACCTTTGGCTTAATGATTCTCGCTGCCTTAACCAGTTGGTCAGGTGTCATCGTGTAGGGTTGGTTGCAAGGCAGGAAAGCAATGTCGATATCCTTGATGGTTGACATTTCAGGGATGTCCTCCGTATCCCCGGCAATATAGACTCTCAATCCATCGATGGTCAGAATGTAGCCGTTGTCACGTCCTTTGGGGTGGAACTGCGTATGCCCCTCGGTGTAATTATAGGCAGGAACAGCTTCAATGGTGAAGTCGTCAGCTATCTGCAGCAAATCGCCATTTTTCATCACCTCGCCCGAGCCATACATATCGGCACAGCGTTGGTTGGTAATAAAGCGAGTCTTATTGCCTGTCAGCAGCTTAATAGCCTCCTGATTAAAATGGTCAAAGTGTTCATGAGTCACCAACAGAAAGTCAGCCTTTGGCATAGATGCGTAGTCTATCACTTTGTTGCCCAGCTTCGTCACAGGATCAACCTCAATCTCCTTGCCATCATACTGAATGCGGATGCTGGCATGCGTCAGAGCATGGAACATCACGACCTTTCCGCTTTTTGTTTTAAAAACGTCCACCTCGTAAGTGTCAGTTGTAACAGGCATTCCTGCATCTTTCCACGCAATGATGCCACCTTTGAGATTCACGCACTTATACCCAACATCAGCCAGTTTCCCGGCCGCATTGGCTGAACGGCGACCACTGCGGCAATAGATGGCGATAGTCTTGTCCTTAGACAGCTTTGCCTTAGCCTGTTCCAAGAAGTCGTTTTGGAACTGGTCAATAAGGATGGCTCCCTTGATATGTCCTTCGGCAAACTCATCGGCTTTACGCACATCGAGGATTACAACATCAGGAGCTGCAATCAGTTCGGCAAACTCCTTCACTTCCATGTTCTCAAAGTTCTGTTGCCCACAGGCTGTGGTAAGCCCAAGTGTGGCGAACAAGCAAGTCAGAATCTTCTTCATTTCACTAATCATTCTCAAAATCAGCTACAAAGGTAGCAAATATTCATTAATTTCTCGTATATTTGCCCATTGATTTAATATGTTTTGTGAAATGAACGATTGCTACTCACCATCGTCTTCCTCATCCTCTTTCATACGACAGATTCGACGTGTTTCCTTGCGGGCCTCGCGCCAGTGGGGGAAATACTTGTCCATGAGGGCATGGAAACGGGCATTGTGGCTTGGCTCCAAGAGGTGACATAGCTCGTGAACCACGACGTGTTCGATGCACCATTCTGGCAATAGCAGGACGTAGACAGAGATGCAGATGCTGCGGTCTTTCACGTTACACTGGCCCCAGCGTGAGATGGTAGGCTTGTAATAGACAATGCTTGGTTTAACACCCATTACCTTCGCATGACGTTCCATCATCGGCTCTACCAATGCCTTCAACCTCTTCCGTGCTTCGTCGGCTTGGGCGCGAGTGGTCAGTGGCAGTTTATTAAAGAATTCAGCCCGTTGTTTCTGCCTCTCGAAAGTCTTCTTTCTTGCCTCGTTAATCCAGTCTCTATGCTCCTCTATGAATGCCATCACCTTCTCGCGGGGTATTCCGAAAGGTGCCGACACATGCACATCGCCATTCTTTACGATGCGCATTGACAACCGACATGTCCGCCTGTATGTTACCTGTATCGCCATTTATGGGCACAAAGATACGAATAATAAAGCAGAAATGAGTACCTTTACAAAGAAAAATGAAGTTATGGAGGATTTTTGAAGAAATCATGGAAGACTGGGCCAACGCTGGCTATGGCTTCGAAATACCTAATTCTGATTAACCTGCTTTTGCAGGCTGTAGCGGGTGCGCAATACTTAAAACCTCGTTTTTAGGTATTGCGCACCTAATTTATTTGCCGTACCTTTGCACCGTGAAAATACAACAAAAAATGAGAACGACAACAACGAGAACAGCAATTCCCACAGCCCTTCAGGTGCTGATGAACCACATCTACGAACTGCACAAGGGTGTGCGCCACATGGTGCTCTTTACTTGTAATAATAAATACGGAGAACAGGTTATATCACGACTGAAAAGTCAGGGCATTCCCTATCTGCTACAGCCTGCAGGACGACAGAATCAGAATATTTATTTCGGGCGACGTGAATGTCTGGAGGCTATCCGCCTCATCGTCACGCGTCCACTGAACGAACTCACGCCCGAAGAGGACTTCATCCTCGGTGCCATGCTCGGCTACGACCTCTGCGCACAATGCGAACGGTACTGCAAGCGCAAGAACAATTGTAAAGGTGAGTGCGAGTGCGATGGACATTGCATCAATAAGAATTAACCACATAAAAAAATATATAGTAATGAACGCAACAATTGTAATCTATGGTTCCTCAACGGGAACCTGCGAGGCTATCGCAGAGAAGATTGCCTCGAAACTGGGCTGCAAGGCCCTGAACGTACAGGACCTGACAGCCGACATCGTAGCCGCTAATCAGAACCTGATTCTCGGCACTTCGACATGGGGCGCAGGCGAATTGCAGGATGACTGGTATGACGGTCTGAAGACCCTCCAAAGTGCCGACCTCAATGGTAAGACCATCGCCATCTTTGGCTGTGGCGACTGTTCGACATATAGCGATACGTTCGTAGGAGGCATGGGTGAACTCTACAACGGCATTATGAATAGCGGTGCTAAGTTCATTGGCAGCGTAGAGACCGACGGCTACACCTTCGACGACTCCGAGGCTGTAATCGATGGCAAGTTCATTGGCCTGCCCCTTGATGACATCAACGAGGATGACAAGACTGACACCCGCATCGAGGCCTGGATAGCTGCCATCACTCCCAGTTTATAATCAAAGAACGGAAATCCACCGTAAGAAACCAACATATGCCACAATCATTGGCATAAAAAGCATAATTACTTCTCAAATTATCATAAATCCCAAGGCAAAATCACATTGCTTTGGGATTTTTTCGTATCTTTGCACCATGAGAATGTTTTGTATGCACAAACGGAGAATCGTATTGACCATGATCCTGATGATTACAGGACTGGTGCAGTCATGGGCACAGCATGAGCCATTCGAGACGGCAGAGGATGCCGTGAAGAATATGCGACTGGGCTGGAACCTGGGCAACACCCTTGATGCCAACTCTGGCGATGTCACTAACATGTGGATAGAAAAATGGTCGGGACGCACGCCTGCCGACTATGAGAAGGCCTGGGGACAGGTGCCCACCACGCAGGCACTCATCAACATGATGCGCGACGCAGGCATCAACGCCGTGCGTGTGCCAGTGACGTGGTATCCCCACATGGTAGAGACCTGGAAATGGGTTGGGGGCGGAACGACGTGGGACCAGACGAATGCGCCTATAGCCCAGTATATAGACGCTACGTGGCTTAGTCGCGTGAAGGAAACGGTGGACTATGTCATAGGCGCCGGCATGTACTGCGTGCTGAACGTCCATCACGACACGGGCGCCGCAAACACGGCTTGGATACGTGCCAGCATGGACAATTACAACAGCAACCACGAGCTATACGAATGGCTGTGGACACAGATAGCCGAGACGTTCAAGGATTACGACGAGCATTTGGTCTTCGAAGGCTACAATGAGATGCTCGATGAGAAGAATTCGTGGAACTACGCCTCGATGAACTATTCTGGCAACTACGACGCTACGGCAGCCAACGATGCTTATGATGCCATCAATCACTACGCCCAGAGCTTTGTTGATGCCGTACGTGCCACAGGTGGCAATAACGCCACGCGCAACCTCATGGTGAACACCTACGCCGCATGTAGCGGTGAAAGCAACTGGAGCACACACCTCAAGGACCCGCTCACGAAGATGCAGCTGCCTAACGACGCGGCCGAGGGTCACCTGATGTTTCAGGTGCACTACTACCCCTACTTCAGCACCCTTGCCGAAGGCAAGAGCAGCACCGACAATCTTTGCAGCGTGCTCAACAGCAAATTGGTCTCGAAGGGTGCCCCTGTCGTTGTGGGCGAATGGGGAACGGCTGGCGACAGTCCCGTGGCCTATGGCAAGAACCACGACATCTTCCTCGCATGGGCCAAGTATTTCGTTGGTCAAGCCAAGACCAGCGGCATAGGCACCTTTCTGTGGATGGGACTCAGCGACGGCAACGCACGCAACGTGCCTGAGTTCAACCAACCCGACCTGCTGGATGCCATGGTCAAGGGCTACTACGGTGAAGATGGCTACACCCACGTGGGTGCCCCTATAAATGAAAAGGGAATAGCGGACAGTGAAAAATTTGCTACCGCCCTAATCTTCGACCTGCAGGGCCGCAAGGTTAATTCTCTACCCTCAATTCACAATTCTTCGACTAGCGTAGCGGCAGAGCCGATTACACAATTGAGAAAGGGTCTTTATATCATAAACAGTAAAAAGTTCGTGATTAAGTGAGGACACCGAATGAGTACAGATTAACAGCATAAATACAAAGTGAAAGCTAAGTCTAAAGTACGGCCAATCTCATATCTATCAAAAGAACATCTCCAATATAACCAGTAAGTAGCCCCAATACAGCAAGTATGCTGCAAGCAAGTAGCTCCCATTCATGTTCGGTATATGTCCGGTATATGTCCGGTATATGTTCGGTCAAATACCGAACATATACCGGACATATAGCGAGGAAATAACGGACAAGTATAGGAGGAGCATCGAAGCAAGACAGGGACTAAGGTATGGGAAGATTGGAGGTAGATATGTCACGGATATGAATCCGGCATAGTATAACATTTGACTGAAAGCCAATAAATCATAAATCCCAAGGAAAAGATGCATCGCCTTGGGATTATTTTTGTACATTTGCATACGAAATGCAACAGCAGCAACGGACTTATATTGCCATCGACCTGAAGTCGTTCTATGCTTCAGTGGAGTGTGTGGACAGGGGGCTAGACCCGCTGACCACCAACCTCGTCGTGGCTGATGTAAGCCGGACAGAGAAAACCATCTGTCTTGCGGTATCCCCGTCACTGAAAGCATACGGCATAGGTGGACGTGCACGACTGTTCGAGGTAGTTCAGAGGGTACGTGATGTCAACAACGAACGCAAAAGAGCTGCAGGATGGAGAATGACAGGGAAATCATACCATGACCCTGACCTGAAAGCCCATCCAGACCTCGAACTCGACTATATCGCTGCCCCACCCCGTATGGCTCACTACATGGAGGTGAGTACCAAAGTCTATCAGACTTACCTGAAATATATTGCTCCTGAAGATATACACGTATATAGCATCGACGAGGTTTTCATGGATGTGACGGCCTATCTGCGTACCTACAAAATGACTGCTCACGAACTGGCGATGAAGATGATCCGTGACGTGCTGGCCACTACGGGCATCACGGCAACGGCTGGCATCGGCACAAATATGTATCTATGCAAGGTGGCGATGGATATTGTGGCCAAGAAAGTGCCTGCCGACAAGGATGGCGTGCGCATTGCCGAATTGGATGAAATGTCGTATCGACGTGAGCTTTGGGATTATCGCCCCTTGACCAAGTTCTGGCGTGTTGGGCGTGGGATAGCCGATAAACTGGCTCTTTACGGTATTGATACGATGGGAAAACTGGCGCGAATGTCCATTCAGAACGAAGGACTGCTATACCGTCTGTTTGGTGTGAATGCTGAGTTACTGATAGACCATGCCTGGGGCTGGGAACCATGTACGATGGAGGCCGTGAAGGCCTATCGGCCAGAGACGAACTCCTTCAGTAGCGGACAGGTTTTGCAGGAGCCTTACACTTTCAAGAAAGCCCGTGTGGTGATACGGGAAATGGCTGAGGGCATGGCACTTGACCTCGTATCGAAGCGCTTGGTAACTGACCAGTTGGTGCTGACCGTCGGCTATGATGCAGACTGTCTGACACGTCCTGAAATCCGCGAAAAGTATCATGGTGAGATTACCACCAACTACTACGGAAAGGCTGTGCCAAAGCATGCTCACGGCACTTTCAACTTCGAGAGGCCGACATCATCATCGCGGCTCATCATGGATGGGGCAACAGAGCTGTTTGACCGTCAGGTGAATCCTGATTTACTCATCCGCAGGCTGAACCTGACAACAAACCATGTAGTATCAGAGACATCAGTATTAGCACAGGATAGTGCTCCCCAGCAACTTGATCTCTTCACCGACTACGAAGCATTAGAGAAGCAACGTCAGGAAGAGCAAGCCAAGCTCGACAAGGAGCGCAGGATGCAGGAGGCACAGTTGAAAATCAAGAAGCGTTTCGGCAAAAATGCCATCCTTCGAGGCCTCAACTTTGAGGAAGGTGCCACAGCCAAGGAGCGCAACAAACAAATAGGAGGACATAAGGCGTAGCGCATTCGCTAATTGAGAATTGAGAATTGATAATTGAGAATTGAAAATGGAGAATTACGACGATATCATTAATCTGCCACATTACGAGCCAAAGCATCATCCGCGGATGTCGATGTGGAACCGTGCAGCCCAGTTTGCACCTTTTGCCGCATTGACCGGCTTTGATGCTGCCATTCAAGAAACAAACCGTTTGACGGAAAATGAATACAACTTAGGATGATTATAAATATCACCATAAATAAGTAAGATGACAACAACATTGATCATAGGATTATTAATTCCCTTGCTGGGCACGATGCTTGGCTCGGCCTTTGTGTTTTTTATGCGGGACGAGATGTCCGTGCGGCTACAGAAGTCATTGCTGGGCTTTGCTTCGGGTGTGATGGTGGCTGCATCAGTATGGTCGCTACTGATTCCAGCGATGGATATGGGAGCAGATACCGGCAAGTGGGCTGTATTTCCTGCTGCCATAGGTTTTCTGTTAGGTATGGGCTTCCTGTTACTGATTGACGAACTGACGCCGCACCTGCATATCGGCACAGACAAGCCCGAGGGTATGCGCTCTCACCTATCGAAGACGGCCATGCTTGCCCTTGCTGTCACCATCCACAACCTGCCTGAAGGTATGGCAGTGGGTGTGGTGTTTGCTGGAGCTGACAGCGGTGCGACGAATATTTCTCTTGCCAGTGCCGTCGCCGTTTCGCTGGGTATTGCCATTCAGAATGTCCCAGAAGGAGCCATCATCTCCATGCCGATGCGTGCGGCAGGTAATTCCAAGTGGAAGTCCTTTCTCATCGGTTCATTGAGCGGAGCTGTCGAACCCATCGGAGCCATTGCCGTTCTACTGCTCGCCTCACTACTCATGCCTGCCCTACCCTACATGCTCGCCTTTGCCGCAGGCGCCATGTTCTACGTCGTGGTCGAGGAACTTATCCCCGAAGCCTCCAACGGCCAGCACTCCAACCTCAGCACCATCGGTTTTGCCATCGGCTTCGTGCTGATGATGGTACTCGATGTAGTGATGGGATAAAGTAGAGCAATGGATGCCATTCGTTGATTGAATCGGAGCGTTCATTGAATATAATTGGGAGATTTCCTATTAATTCTTACCTTTACAGCAAAAACTACAAACTATTAAGCGATATGAAGAAGTTTTTATTATTTATGACCATGCTGGTAGGGACGCTGACAGCACAGGCTGATAGTTACACCTACCTGACCTTTGAAACGACGGACGGGGCGAAGGCTTCGGTATCCGTTGCTTCGGACGTTACGCTGAGTTTCAGCGGTACTACGCTGACGGTGGGAACGCAGTCGTTCACTCTTACAAACCTAAGCAAGATGTACTTCTCAGCATCCGATGAAACGACGGGTATCAGCGAAGTGATGAAGGCTGACTTGGACGAGGCTACAGAAATCTACGACCTGCAAGGCAAAAAGGTGAGCAAGGACCAGATGCACCGTGGTGTGTATGTGATTAAGACAAAGCAGGGAACCTTTAAACTGAACGTGAAATGAGACGCACATTATTCTCTATGATAGCCCTCGTGCTGACGATAGCAGCAGGGGCGCAGACGCTGAACGTCAAGGTGGGCAGCGTGACCTATCAGTTCCCTGCCTCGCAGACGGGCGAGATGACCTACACTAATGGCGAGACCGTGACCATCATGGGCAAGACGTTTACGCTGGCCGATATCACAGCGATGACGGTAGACAATAGCGAAGTCACCGACGGAACGATTGCCGTCAGTTACGACGGTTCAACGGCATCGGTGACTATAGCTGGCAACGTGGCACAGTACGTCACTCCAACCGTTAGCGGGGCACATGTATCGATAGCCCAGAGCGACGATCTGGCCGAGGAAATTACCTACACGCTGAGCGGCACATCCACCGACGGCGAGTTCTATATGTCGGGCTCGTATAAGGCTACGTTAGAGTTGAACGGCCTGACACTGACCAATGCGACGCCAGTATATAGCGGTGCCGCCGTACACATCCAGAACGGCAAACGCATCAAGGTGAAACCCATTACCGGCACGACCAGCACACTGGTAGATGCTGCCAGCGGTTCGCAGAAGGGCTGCCTCTACATCAAGGGACATGCCGAGTTTGCGCAGAAGGGTACACTGAACGTCGTGGGCAACGTGAAGCACGGCATCAAGACGGGTGAGTACTTCACCATCAAGAACGCCACCATCAACGTGACTTCGGCCGCAGGCGACGGCATCAGTTGTGCCGAATACTTCCTGATGGAGAGTGGTACGATTAACATCAGCGGCACGCAGGACGACGGTATCCAGTGCGACATCGACGGTGACGCCTCGACGGGCGAGACCACCGACCACGAAGACGAGGACTCAGGAAACATCTACATTAGTGGCGGTACCATCAACATCACCGTGACAGCAGATGCTGCCAAGGGCATCAAGGGTGAGGGCGACATGAAGATCAGTGACGGCGACATCACCGTGAAAACCACAGGCGGTGGCTTATGGGACAGCGACAAGGTGAAGACCAAGGCTTCGGCTTGTCTGGGTGCCGACGGCAATATGACCATCAGCGGTGGTACGCTGAACCTGACCAGCACGGGTGCTGGCGGCAAGGGCATCAACGGCGACGGCACGTTCACCGCTACGGGTGGCACTATCGTCGTCAAGACCAGTGGCAATGCTGTTGTTGCATCGTCCAGCGGCACACTATCTACCGTTAGCAGTTCGCAGCAACTCGACCGCTACGACAGCGACTACAAGTCATCGCCCAAGGGCATTAAGATTGACGGTGCTATCACTATCAGCGACAATGCTATTATCAGCGTTACCACGACCGGTGCAGGTGGCGAGGGCATTGAGAGCAAGACCTCGATTGACATCACGGGTGGACGGATAACTGTAAACGCCAGCGACGATGCCATCAACGCCTCATACAACGACGACACCAAGAGTCTGAGCAATGCCGGAAATCTGACCATCAGCGGCGGTTACGTCTATGCACGCTCCACCGGCAACGACGGCATCGACGCCAACGGCAACGTATATATCAAGGGCGGACTAGTATATGCCATTGGCACATCATCGCCCGAGGTGGCCATCGACGCCAACAGCGAGGAACAGAAGAAACTCTACGTCACTGGCGGCACCATCATCGCCATCGGCGGACTGGAGAGTGGCGCCAGTCTTACGCAGTCATGTTATCAGGCCTCGTCGTGGAGCAAGAACACTTGGTATGCGATGACCGTCGGCAGCGAAACGTTCGCTTTCAAGACGCCATCCAGCGGTGGTAGCACGATGGTTGTTTCAGGAGCCTCACAGCCCACGCTCAAGAGCGGTGTTACCGTCAGTGGCGGCACCACCATCTTCGACGGTGTCGGCTATATCGATGCTACTGTTTCTGGTGGCTCCGACGTCACTCTCTCGTCATACACAGGCGGTGGCGGTGGTCCTGGAGGCGGTGGTCCTGGAGGTAGGCATTGATAACAACAAAAGTTAAATCCCAAGGTAGAATAAAGCTGCTTTGGGATTTTTTGTGTATCTTTGTCCGCAGAAACGAACTCCTAAATATGAGAAGACTGATTATTTCCCTTATTACATTAGTCACGATATATAGTGCATTTGCTGCAGACAGACTATCGTCACTGCCCTGCCCTATCATTGGTGGCGAGTTGAGCAATTCTGCTGCGACTTCGGTAGAGGACATCGACGAGGTGATGCCTCGGATGCGGGCATTGGGTCTGAACACGGTTCTTGTTCCTGCTTATTGGGAACTGATGGAGCCGCGAGAGCAGAGCCAAACTAGTTTGAGCTATGCCGAGAGGCGACAGAAGTCGACCGAAGGTCAACTGATGGAACCTGTAGAGGGGAAGTTCGACTTCACGCTCATCGACCGTACTATTGACGTGGCGCGACGGGAGCAGTTGCACGTGGTGTTCCTTTGGTTTGGCGTGTGGAAGAACTCGATGTCGTGTTATGCGCCAGGGTGGTTCAAGCAGGATACGAAGCGGTTCCCACGGGCGATGACTGCCGAGGGAAAGCAGATGGAGATTGCCTCATGTTTCAGCGATAATGTGCTGCAGGCCGACCTGAAAGCATTCTCAGCACTGATGCGGCATATCCGTGAAAAAGACCCGCAGCGCGAGGTAGTCGTCATGATGCAGATAGAAAACGAGATCGGTATGCTGGAGTCGGCACGCGACCATTCGCCGTTGGCAGAAAAGGCATATAAGAAAGAGAAGTGGGCAGAACGCTATGGCACGGACGAGTATGCTGACGAGAAATTTATGGCCCTGAGCTATGCTCGCTATGTGGAGCATCTGGCCCAGGCGGCCCGCAGCATCCACGACATGCCGCTCTACGTGAATGCTGCTATGAACAGTCGTGGGCGCCGTCCTGGCGAATATCCGTCGGCAGGACCGTTGGCTCATCTCATCGACTTCTGGCACGAGGGAGCACCCAGCATCGACCTGCTTGCCCCTGACATCTACGACACAGGCTTCAAGTCGTGGTGTGCGCAGTATGCGATGCCTTTGCGACCACAAGACGGAGGCACGGTAAAGAACCGTCTCTTTATCCCTGAGAGCCGCTGCTGCGAGAACAGCGGCGTGCGCGCCCTCTATGCCTTCGGCGAGCATCAGGCTATCGGTTTCTCCCCCTTCGCCATCGACCAGGCCAGCGCAAAAGAAACAGAATCCGTCACGAAAGCCTATACCCTTATAAAACAACTGGCGGCAGCAAATTTTTCACTCTTCACTATTCACTCTTCACTTAAAACTTGGGGGCTTCTCTTCGACCAAGAAGACCATGAGCGTATCATCAATGATAATGGTGTAGTTATGACCTGCCGCCACTACTTCACCCTCCCCTGGGATCCCCGTGCCACCGACGGCACTACATGGCCTGAGGGCGGAGCCATGCTCATCCGTCTTGGCAAATTCGACTACCTGTTGGCAGGTAGCGGTGTAGTCATTGACTTCAAGACTCCTACTGAGAAACAACAAGAGCAGCAAAAGACTTTGGGCGAAGACGGTTTCGCAGAAGCAGGTGGAAGCAAAGGTCAAAAGACGAACAAGCGTTTTAGTGGTAAGCGTCTCGGCCTTCTTTCTGTCGATGAAGTCTCCATCTCTGACGATGGAACCATGCAGTATCTCCGTCGTCATAATGGTGACCAAACGCATCAAGGCCGTCACGCCCGCATCGGTGTCGGCGAATGGAAAATCCTACATATTAAACTCTACGAATATTAAAAACATTATTATGAAGATTCTGATGGCAGGTAGAGAACATGGGCTTTGTCTCTGCCAAGGTTGATGAGCAGAAGACAGAAGAAACCAAGCAGAAAATCACCGACCTTGTGGAGAAGCTGTAAAGAGAAGTTACAAACCAACTATAAATCCCAAGGCGAACATGCTTTGGGATTAAACTTTAGTGATTACGCTGCGTCATAATAGTAAACAAACTACTAGATGAAACAGCGGATTATTCTATTTTTTCCTTTTCTCCTCTTCGCCGGATGTGTGTTCGGACAGGAGCGGATGGTCTGTGACGAGACATGTGAAGTGGGTGACGGACAGACGTCGGCAGTACAAAAAGGTGAGGCGGGCTATGCGGTGGTGTCGCCTGTTGGTCGCGGAACGGTGGAGCCCATTCGTCAGGCGCCTCGTCTAACGACGCTCGACGGAAAGACCATCGCCGTGGTAGGTGTGAGTTTCATGAGTCGCGTGACGCATCCTGAAATCAAGCGTTTGATAACAAAGCATTATCCCACGGCGCGAGTGCTACTGCTCGACGAAGTAGGCACAGCGGGACCTTATCCTGCCCCTGGCATCACACGTAGGGCGAAGGATGATTTTCAGCAACGGCTACGCGAGCTGAAGGTGGACGCTGTCATCGCTGGCAACGGCGGTTGCGGACTCTGTACACCGAAGGAGGTGGGCTCGTGTCTGGCGGCAGAGTATATCGGCATTCCGTCGGTCATCATCTGTGCGCCGGGCTTCACCACGCAGGCCCGTTATACGGCGCTGAACAACGGTGTACCCGTGATGCGCGTGGCTGAATATCCTGGTGCTTTCGCCTTGGACAGCGAGGACGTGCTCATTAAAAATACGCGTGAGGTGCTGTGGCCGCAGATTGTCGATGCTCTGACGCACCCCATTACTGCCGACGAGACGGCTACGGCGCTAAAGTCTGCACGTGGCGACCTCCGCGATGACGTGTTCTTCGGTACGCTGGACGAGGTAAACAATTACTTTGCCGACATGCAGTGGACCGACGGACTGCCCATCGTGCCGCCCACGTTCGAGCGGGTCAATGAGATGATGCGCTTCACCGACTATCGATGGGACGAGACCGTATCCGTGCTACCCATAGCCCACCGCAACACGACAGCGTGGCACGTAGCCGTAAATGGTGTGATGGCTGGTTGCAAGCCCGAACTGATGCCCATCCTCATCGCCATGACGAAAGCCCTTGGTGGTCCAGACTTCCGCCGCACGCTGGCCTCGACCCACGCCTGGATACCATTCTGCTGGCTCAACGGACCTGTGGCGCGACAGTTGGGCATTGACTGCGGACAGGGTCAGATTAACGAGTCGGCAAACATGGCCATCGGACGTTTTATGAACCTCGCGCTGATGAACCTCTGCGGCTATTACGTCAAGCAAGACCGCATGGGCACGTTCGGCTATCCTATGTCGTGGTGTATGGTCGAGGACGAGGCTGCCTGCCAACGTATCGGGTGGCAGCCTTACCACGTGCGCGCCGGCTATCAGGCTACCGACAATACCGTCACCGCTGCTTCCACCCTGCTCTGGGGCAACAATATGGCACCCTCTACCACCGACCCGCAGCGCATCGCCCAACTCTTGGCCTGGGACATCAGCGAGCGCTGTCAGTTCGCTCTGGGCAGCGGTCGGCAATACACGTTCCGCACCATCCTCATGACCGAACCCGTCGCTGCCACACTCGCCAAGGCCTATCCAACAACGGACGCACTGGAGGACTATCTCATTGAAGCCTCGCGTCGGCCGTTGAAGGAGCGCGCCTTTGCCAACTACTACGCCAACCCTGGCGGAGCTAAGGACGGCGGTGAGCACAACCTGCGCCAATATACAAGTCACCTGCGACGTACTGAGGGAGCCGCCCAGACCACCACGCCCGAGTGGTACGACAGTTCTGATGCCACCATCGAGACCATCCCCACCATGCGTCAAGGCATGACCCAATTCATCATCACTGGCGATGCCGCCCGCAACAAACTGCAAACCATGCCAGGCGGTGGCTATTCAACGGTAAAGATTGAGTTGCCGAAGAATTGGGATACCCTCATGGCTGAGTGCGGTTATCGTCCGCTCAGTGAATTTCTAAAGTAACCGCATTCCCCAATAAATCATAAAACCCAAGGCGAAATAGCATCGCTTTGGTTTTTATTTCGTATATTTGCAGAGTAAACCCACTATAACGAATACAATTATGAAGGTTCTGATTTTACAAGGCTCTCCGAGAGCTAATGGTAACACCGCTTGGATGGCGGAGGAGTACAAGAAGGCTGCTGAGGCAGCAGGTCATGAGGTGACATTGGTGAATGTAGCCAAAAAGAAGATTGCTGGCTGCCTAGCTTGCGAGTATTGTCACAATAAGGGCAATGGTGCCTGCATCCAGAAGGATGACATGCAGGAACTCTATCCGCTGATGAACGAAGCCGAGGTGCTGGTACTGGCTGCGCCCATCTACTACTTCACGCTCTGCGCCCAGATTCAGGCTCCTATCCAGCGTATGTACTGCGTCAACAAACCTGCCAACGTGAAGAAGATGGCGCTACTGATGTCGTCCTATTCGCCAGGCGTCTATGACGGAGCCACAGCCGAGTTCCGCGACATCTGCAACTACTGGCAGGTGGAGAACATGGGCTTTGTCTCTGCCAAGATTGACGAACAGAAAACGGAAGAAACGAAGCAGAAAGTGATCGCATTGGCTGGCAAGTTGTAGTCTTATGGATCTTATACAGAATATGATTAGAAGAGCTGAAATAAAAGACATACCAGGTATCATTGAACTGCTGCATCAGGTGGACATGGTGCATCATGTGCTTCGCCCGGACTTGTTCAAACCCAACACAACCAAGTATGATGAGCAAGAACTTAAAGCCCTGATAGGTGATGACAGCAAGCCCATCTTCGTTTTTGATGATGGAACGGTATTAGGCCATGCTTTCTGTCTTGTTACAGAAGTCAAGGATGATAAATTGTTGCAGGACATTAAGACGCTGTATATTGATGACATCTGTGTAGATGAAAAGGCTCGCGGCAAACATGTTGGCAAGGCTTTGTACGAATATGTTCGCGATTATGCCCAGTCAATTGGTTGTAACAACATCACCCTGAATGTATGGGATGGCAACGATGCCGCATTAAGCTTCTATAGGAATATGGGCATGAAAGTCCAGAAAACGACTATGGAAATTATTTTGTGATATAAGACAAAGTATATTTATTTACTTCCCTTTTCTGAACTCCCTGGGATTCATTCCCTTCATCCTGTTGAAGAAGGAAGGTGCCATCGTGTCGCCCGTCCGTTGCAAGTGGCAACCGAGTTTCCCTGAATTATAATCAGAGGTATATTACTGTCCGATGGCTTGCTTGTACTCCAGAAGTTTGTTCTGATAGTCGGCGAAAGCATCGGTATGCTTGTCGAGCGATTGCTGATAGAGCATCTGCGCTTCGAGCAGGTCGGACATTCTTGAGGTGCCGGCACGATAGTAGTCGCGATTCAGACGGAGGTTCTCCTCGGCCTGCTCGATACTGCGCTGAGCCAACAGCAACTGCTGGTAGCTCTCCTCTACCCCATTCCAGGCGTTTTGCATACCGATGTGAAGCGTCAAAAAGTAGAAAGCTACGCTAAAGAACTTTGCATCTCGCCTAAATACCTCACGGCTGTCTGTAAGAAGAACTCAGGAAAGACAGCCAACGAGTGGATTACCGAACATGTATTAGAGGACATCCGCTACTATCTGAAACAGACCGACCTGAGCTTGAAACAGATCTGCGACCGTCTCGGATTCCCTAACCAATCGTTCTTTGGCAAGTACGTCAAAGACCATTTCGGCATGACACCGATGGAATTCAGGAATAGCTAATTATCTCCCCTATCCTATTTAATGACTGTCGGCAAGACGTTTGAGGAGTTCGATAAGCACTTGCCAGATGTCCTCGATGGTCGAAAGTTCCACACGTTCGCTGGTTGAGTGCGGCTCCACGATGCGTGGACCGATGCTGGCAATCTGGATGCCAGGATAGTGCTCGACGAAGAAGCCGGCTTCAAGGACAAAGTGCATGGCCACCATTCGTGGACGCCAGCCCAGCACATC
>JAEEGH010002712.1_pt1 | contig 47486 bp, 40 predicted proteins | sample 9134181 | NCBI WGS metagenome assembly JAEEGH01 (sample SAMN16246544, study PRJNA631951) | gut metagenome | biome: gut microbiome; feature: rumen; material: DP-attached | host: Bos | place: Iran: Karaj | collected 2018-10
CACGCGTTACTCACCCGTCCGCCACTAGATATACAACTTAGCAAGCTAAAAAGTATATCCCGTTCGACTTGCATGTGTTAAGCACGCCGCCAGCGTTCATCCTGAGCCAGGATCAAACTCTCATGTTTAAAGTGTTTGAACCTCGCCAGTTAAAACTGGCTTCCGAAACTTTACTGTTTCTAGGTTGTGTTTGTTCTCTGAAATTTTTCTCGATGCATTCTCCTCAGAGGGGAAGATGCATCATGGAATTTTCAGGGATGCATTACTATTTAATTATCAAGGTGCTCGTTGCTCTCGTTTTTCGCGACAGCTTTATTAAGATATCACAGCGCGAACTCGATGTCAACAACTTTTTTATTTTTTTCTTGCGAATAAAAAAGAGCCTCTCAGGGGAGGTCTCCTTCTATCGTAAGAACGGAGAAAGAGGGATTTGAACCCTCGCGCCGGTTACCCGACCTACACCCTTAGCAGGGGCGCCTCTTCAGCCTCTTGAGTATTTCTCCATAGCCTGATCAGAACCACTACCAATTTGTTTGCATCATACGACGCAAGAGATATTCTACCTATCTTGCGGCACTTTGTCAAACAAAAAAATCACGGAATTGCACATTTTTCATATCTTGTGAATCATAACAGAAACGGACACCATATCTTGTGTCTTCTTCTCCCCGGTAGGAGATTTATATAGAAGAAACGCAAGACAGGTGTCCGCTGTTTATTCATCAATACATCAATACTTTCCGTAGAAAATGCCTGTGATGGGAGAATCCTCAGAGAGGATCACGGTCTTCTGACCGCCCCTCATACTGCTCTTCAGCGCATCCAGGGCGCGGACAAAGGAATAGAAGTCAGCACGCTCGGGATCATTGTAGGCGTCGGAAAGGATGGACATGTACTCCGCTTCGCCCTCGGCAATGATGGCTTCCGCCTTCGCCTGGGCATTGGAGATCATGATGGACACTTCTCTGTCGGTGGTGTTCTCGATGATCTGCGCCTGCGCCTGACCTTCCGCAGCGTACTGTGCAGCGATGTTCTCGCGCTCGGAAATCATGCGGGTGTAGACTGCCTGCTTGTTGTCATCGGGCAGATCCAGCTTCTTTACGTCCACGGTGACGATATCGATGCCGTACTGGGACTCGATATCCGCGATGTGGTTCATGATCTCTTCGGTCAGAGAGGTGATCTCCACCACCTGCTTCTCCTCACCGGAGACATCCAGGTCATTGCCGCCCGTTTCGTTATCCGGGATGACGGTGACGGTCATCTTGCCGTCGCGGCTCAAGATAACCGCATCCTGGGTCATGTTGGAGATGGTATTCTTGGTAGCATTGTAAACGATGGTATCGATTCTGCCCTCTGCATTGCCCACGGAACCGCTGAGGGTCTGGGCAAACTTCAGAGGATCCGTCACTCTCCAGAGCACGTAGCTGTCCACGATCATGGTCTTCTTATCGGAAGTGATGACATCCGATGCGGGAAGGTCATAGATCAGGAGCTCCTTGGGAACGGTATCCACGGTCTCGATAAAGGGAACCTTGAAACTGATGCCCGCTTCGGTAATGACTCTCTGAACCTTACCGAACTGGCGGACCAGCTTGTACTGGTTTGCGTAGGTGATGATCAGGCAGGAGCGCAACACGATCAGTGCCAGCACTACCAGGATCACCAAAACGGGGAATTTCTTCCCCCCGGCTTTCTTCCCGTTCTTTACGGGGTTGCCGTTGGAATCAAAATGTTCAGTATTACCCATTTTATTCACCCTCCCCCGTGTAGTTTTCAGTGTTGTAGTCGTTCGTCGTGATCTCTCCCGTAAAGCTGTCCAGAGGAAGTACGGTCTCCATGGTACCGTCACTGTTCTGGATCACGATCTTCAGAGAAGGAAGAACGTCTTCCATTGCCTCATAGAACATTCTCTTCTTGGTCACTTCGGGGAACTTCACATACTCCGCATACATAGAGTTGAAACGGGCCACCTGTCCGTTGGCCTCGTTGATACGCTCCTGCTTGCTGGCCTCTGCCTCCTGCAGGATACGGTCCACCTGGGCCTCAGCTGCGGGAATCTGCTCGTTACGATACTTATTGGCGTTGTTGACGGAGGTTTCCTTGCCCTGCTTTGCAGTCTCCACATCCTTAAATGCGTCGCTGACCTCCACTGTGGGGGGCTCCGCATCCTGAATGGTGATATTCACCAGCTGGATACCGATGTCATAATCTTCCAGCTTATCCAGGATCATCTGCTTGATGTTGGACTGGATCTCGTTCTTACCGGTGGTCAGCACGCTGTCCACGGAGTAGGAACCGATAGTGGTACGGATGCAGTTTTGGGCCACATTCCGCAGAATCACTTCGGGGCTCTCGGATGCGTACAGCGCCTTCACAGGATCCGTCACACGGTACTCCGCATAGAAATCCACATGCAGGAAATTGTAGTCGGAAGTGATCATCATGGCTTCCTCGGTGTCACCTGTGGAAGTATAGCCGATGCTGAAGCCGCGGATGGTGGTGTTGACCTTCTCCACGGTCTGGATCAGCGGGATCTTAAAGTGCAGACCCGCAGTGGTAACTGCCTTGGGAGAACCCAGGGTGCAGACCACGGCCTGTTCCTCTTCCCGAATGGAATAGAAGGAACTGAAGATCAGCGCCAGAAGCACGATCACCAACAGGGAAATCCCTATGGCCTTCCCGGCCTTGCCGGCATCGCTGATCTCGATGGTTTTCTTTACTTTCATGAATTCTTTACTCCTCCTTACTGTATTGCTCCAGGGCAATATCGTAGAGATTGTTGCCCTTGCTGTCAATGACGACGATCACGGGGAACTCCTCCACCGTGAGCTCACGGATGGCCTCCGTACCCAGGTCCTCGTAGGCGATGACCTTCGAAGATGTGATGGATTTGGAAAGCAGAGCTCCGGCGCCTCCCACGGCGGCAAAATACACGCAGCCGTTGCGGATGATGGCCTGCCTTACTTCCTCGCTGCGGCGTCCCTTGCCCACCATTCCTTTCAGTCCCAGATCCAACAGCTCCGGCGCGTACTTATCCATACGACTGGCGGTGGTGGGGCCTGCAGATCCGATGGGTCTGCCCTCTCTGGCAGGAGAAGGTCCCATATAATAAATGAAGTTCCCCTCCAGGGGCATAGGCAGTTCCTCTCCCGCACGCAGCGCCTCATACATGCGCTTGTGGGCCGCATCTCTGGCGGTGTAGAGGGTTCCGGTCAAATAGACATAGTCCCCTGCCTGCAATGATAAAAGATCCTGTTCCCCCATGGGAACCTTCAGATGACGATCCATTCTGTCCTCCATGCCGCGCAGAGCGGCTCGGTTCAAAAACTTTACAGCACTCTCACCGCATGACGGTTCACATGGCAGCATATGTTGACCGCCACAGGAAGTCCCGCGATATGGGTGGGATAGGTTTCGATGTTCACGGCAAGTGCGGTGGTGCTGCCACCCAATCCCCCGGGACCGATACCGGAACGATTGATCCGCTCCAGGAGTTCCTCCTCCATGGCACTGTAATAGGGATCGGAAGCCTTTTGATCTACAGGTCTGGTCAATGCCTTTTTCGCCAGCAGTGCCGCTTTTTCAAAGGTTCCGCCGATGCCGACTCCCACCACCATGGGCGGGCAAGCATTGGGGCCCGCGTCCCGAACGGCGGTCAAAATGGCATTCTTCACGCCTTCCGCACCGTCTGCCGGCTTAAGCATAAAGATGCGGCTCATATTCTCGCTTCCGAAACCCTTGGGAGCGATGGTGATCTTCACCTCATCTCCGGGCACGATCTGATAATGGATCACGGCCGGGGTATTGTCCCCGGTATTTACCCGGTCCAGGGGATCCCGTACCACGGATTTGCGCAGGAATCCCTCGGTGTATCCCCGCCGGACGCCTTCGTGAATGGCATCCTCCAGAGATCCGCCCTCGAAATGAACTTCCTGTCCGATCTCAACAAAAATGACCGCCATTCCGGTATCCTGACAGATCGGAATGTGGTCTTCTCCCGCAATCTCGAGATTTTGTTTGAGCTGACCCAACACCTGTTTTCCGAGGGGAGCGATCTCGCTCTCCTCGGCATGGTTCAGGGCTGCTTTCATATCATCCGTTAAAAAGTGGTTTGCTTCAATGCACATTGCGGCGACGGCATCCGTCACCGCACTCGTCTGAATCGTTTTCATCTCTTATCCCTTGATCTTCTTAACGATCTCCTGCTGCTCCTCGGCAGTGACATAGCCGGGCTCCCAGCCGATCTTCTGGCCGTCGCCTGCGTATCTGGGGATCAGATGCATGTGGAAATGCATCACGGTCTGGCCTGCTGCCTCACCATTGTTCTGCACTACATTCAGGCCGTCTGCATGCATCTTTTCCATCAGAACGGGAGCCAGCTTCTTTGCCAGCTGCATTGCCTTTGCTGCGGTATCCTCATCCAGCTCCATCAGGTTTGCCGCATGCTTCTTGGGAAGGATCAGGCTGTGGCCTCTGGTAGCGGGGCCCGCATCCAGGATCACGTTGAACAGATCATCCTCATAAATGGAATTGGTGGGGATCACGCCGTTCGCCAGCTTACAGAAAATGCAATCTTCGTTCATCTTGCGCCTCCTTCTGCTAAAAAGGGAAGAACCTGGTCCAGGCCGCACAGAATGCGGAAGTCTCCCTTCATTTTATCCATCTCGCCGGACATGAATGCTCTCTGGAAAGTCATGCGTCCGTCCACGATGCTGTCCATCACGGCACGGTTCATCTGCATTTCCACATCCGCTTTTTCGATGCTTCCGTACTCCGCCGTCAGCTGGGTACCGGAGACTTTGATGATAAGCTTCTGCTTTTTCTCCTCCAGGGTGATGGCGTAGGTTCCGGACACGCCGGGCTGGGGCTTGAATGCCTTGCGGATCTCGCTGAGGTATTCCTCTTCACTGCCCGCCACCTCGCTGTCCAGCTTATCCTTATAAAAATGGGTCAGGTCCAGAATGTCTTCCTTCTGGGTCTGCACATAGTTCTCATCCGATACATATTCCGAAAGCTGCTCGGACTCCTGAGGGGAGAGATTACTTCCCGCAGGCAGGCTTCCGCGACGGATCACCTGGTTGCTGGCCGGGAAGGAAATCTGCTTCTGATTCACGGCGCGGTACAGATCCTCCGCTTTCTTCTCGATGAGGAGCTTCAGCCGCTCGTTCATCTCCAGCTCTGCAGGATTCTGGAAATATCCGGACAGGCCCTCCACTTTACGGCCGCCCAGGATCTCCCAGGCAGTCTCCAGATCGGAGATGGCCTCCCGCTCGCCGTAGGTTTTGGCGATCACCACGGGCATCATGTAGATCCCGGCGATCTTCTCCTTGTCACCGAATTGCCAGCAGGCATCCAGGAACTGGGCCATGTATCCGCCGTAGCCGTACCACTCCACCGTGGCCGCCAGCACAATGGCGTCCGCATCCTTCAGGGTCTGGGGAAGGGTGGGAATGGTGCTCTTGTATTCATAAAGATTGTAGCGATGGACGCTGACGCGAAGCTCATCCAGCACTTTCTGGATCTGTTCCAGCACCACCAGGGTGGAATCGTCGATCAGTCCTCTGCCACCGTAATAGATGTTGATATTCACGAAAAAACGTCTCCTCTCTGCGGAAAACCATTTAACATAGATATCCCTAACATTCTATCACAAACTAAGCCTTACCGAAAGTACAATACAGTGGCTCCCAGGCGCAGTTCATCCTCGGGATGGAGCTGCTTTTTCTCATAGGGTGCCAGACGGATCCCGTTTTTGAAGGTTCCGTTGGTGGAATTCAGGTCTTCCAGGTAATAAGAGCCCTCCACGTGCTCGATCCGGGCATGCATCCGGCTGACGGAAGGATCGGAGATGGGCACATCTGCGTCACCACTGCGCTTGCCGATCACACAGCCGTCCTCCCGGAGGATGCAGATCACCTTTCCACTCTCGTCAAAGATCCTGCGAATGGGGTCCTTGCGCTCTGCCACCGTTTCCATGTAGACGGTCTGCACCTCAGCACGGGGCACCTCCTCTTCTTCCTCTTCGTAATCCGTAGCTTCCGCCACCGCCATCCCTTCGGCCAGCATCATATTTGCCTCCTGATAGCGTTCTCTTACATCCCGGTTCTTTTTACGGGAGGAATCCAGAAACGCAAGCAATCCTTTTCGCTCCCTGGGAGATTCCTCTTCTTCCCCGGGGCGCTCTCTTTCTGCGGCTTCCACTGCTGCCTCCTCCAGATCCTCCCACAGATCTTCGGGGAATGCTTCACTGATATCCGCCTTCTTCCCGGCGGATACGGTGCTTCGCACGGTCACGGGCTTCGGCTCTGCCGCAGGGGTCTCCTTTTCCAAAGCCTTTACATCCTCGTAGATCTGGGCCTGAAGGTACACATCTCCCACCTGATCATACTGCTCGTAGATCCGGTAGATCACACTGATGAGGGCTTCATCCTCGTAATCCGCCCGTTCCACCATAAAATCCAACAGTTTTTGAAATCCGTTGTCCCCCTCAAAATAGGGTACATACAGGAACTCGAATGCGTTTTCTCCCAGATTCTGGTAGATCTTCTCCGGGAACCAGATCAGATTCTTTTCATCCAGCAGAAATCTGCGCATCTCCAACCGGATCTTCCGGAAGTTCCAGATAAAATCCATAAGCCACTTTCTGTCGAGATTTTTCTTGCGATAGATCTGGGAAAGGGCCTGTTTGGAAGAAATATCATAATACAAAAACGCATCTCCGTTGATGTATCGCAGGCTCATGGGCAGGAGTCCCGTGATCCCTCCTCTGCACGCAATGCAGTATTGATACCGCATTTCCTCAGGCTTCTCCTCCAGCTTCAGTCTTTCGTAATTACATTGCAAACTCTTGATAAATTCCGTTTCCAGCATACCTTCCTCCTTAATCTTTATGTGCTGCTTTTGATATTTTCCGGTACAGTCGTACCATAACCGCTTCCCGGTGGGGATAGATTCCGTAGTGAGCCGAAGCAGAGAGTTTCGGATCCCGCCCGGGAAGAATGAGTTCCATCATCGGAAATGAAATGGATCCTTCGCATTCTCCCATCACCTTTCCGTAGCGATATTCCAGTCTTGCAGTGTCCTGCCATCCGAAATATTTGTCAAAATAGCGCCTCTCCCAGTATTCCACTCCGTCCCGGGCCCGCTCCTCCGGCGTAACAAAGTCCTCATTGGCCACCCGAAAAACCACACCGCCCAGATCCTGGTTCATCAATGTTCTGTCGTAAACATAGAACCACAAATACATAGTCAGAAAGACGGCTCCCAGGATCAGGGGCATCAGAAGTGTTGCTTCTACCGTAAAATAAGCAGGCTGAGACCATACCCTGCTGCCAGAAAAGGCAGAAAAGGGATGGTACTTTTTTTCGTAAGCCGCTTCACGGCCAGACCGCCGATGCAAAACAGTGCGCTGCACAGGCTCGCCAGGCACAGCACCGCCAATGCTCCCGTAACGGAAAGAGTGGTGCCCAGCTCCGCCATGAGGATTCCGTCTCCGTATCCCACCTTTCCCGTGGACCAGGCCAAAAACAGGAGCAGGACCCCGGGCAGTGTTCCCAGCAGCGCCGCCACCAGCGCATTCATTCCGGTACTTCTCACTCCTTCCGCCATTTGCCAGAGGGCCGGGATTCCTCCCGCCAGCAACAGAGGCAGCGGCACCGTCTTCGTGCGGATGTCCCAGATGCTTAATGTTGTTAAATATACACCCCATACCATTGTTTCCTCCCTTCGCGCTCCCGGGTCATCTCCCGCAGCGCATACATGCTCTGTGATCTTTCTGCGCCTCCCGAAGCGGCACTGTTTCATAGCTTCTCCGCAATCCCTGACATTCCGGATCCAGGTGATAACGGTTTCCGTAATCCGTGATGAGCACTGCCGCTCCCGGGCTCCCGCCCCCGCAGTATTCACAGGGGTAGTAGATGGATCCGTCCCTGCTCCGCAGATCATCCACGCCGTCAAAAGGTACGGATCTGGTACTGAGCTTCAGGCTCCCGCAGGAAGTGGTCACGTGATACACTTCACTGTCCTCACAGATATAGACATAGGTTTCCTCGTCCTCATCCCCCTCACCGGGGCTGAGTGCATAACCGTTCCATAGATGGGCATAATACCGGTTTGCCATGAGAAATATGCGATTCCCTGCTATGGGAAAAGGGGTTCGCACCGGATAGGAAAGCACCAGATCCAGGCAGTCTCCCTGTCCCAGGATTTTGGTTTCAAAAAACTGCAATCCCGCGCTTCCTCCCACCAGGGGAGAAGCCTCCAGGTAATCCTCTCCCAGAAAAGAGACGATCCGTCCCTTCACATAGAGATAGGAAATCCCCATATCCAGCGCCAATGTCCCTACCTCGGATCCGTCCTCCCCGGACAAGCTCACGCCCAGGCTTCCCAGAATGTCCTGTCCGGACTCCTGCACCATGGGACCGTACAAAGTCAGATCCCGCCCGGCATTCCATAAGGCCAGTTCCAGATTCCCGTGAAGGCGGATCATCTCCACCGCTGCGCTGAGATTCAGAAAAAACAGCAGAAACAGCGGAAGAACGATGCTTGCCTCCACGGTCATGGAACCTGACAGGAGGATCTGCCGTGAGGTTTTTCCTATGGTGTCCGCTGGCTTCAGAGTTGCCCGCTTGAAAGACCGCAGAGATAAAGACTGACCTCGGGCAAGGTCCGTCTTGGCTTGAGTTTGCCCCGGAGAAGGACTTTTGTTTTGATTAGACAGAAAGCTCTGCATAATCCACAGAAAAAACCTCATGGCATTCCCTCCTTTCCGCGATACGCATTTTCGTATCGCCATTTTTCTTTCCTCAGGGACCGGTTCATGACCCGTCCCGCATATAAAAAATCAGTCATACCCCCGGATTCCGGTAAAGCTTACCTGTCCTCCGGCACTGTCAAAACAGATTTCCGCTTCAAAGCGGTCGATGCATCCGTCCAGCCGGAAATGTGCATTCCCGGGAGTACTCCGGATGGTTGCCTCCATGAGGTCCGCCACCCGGTCCGTCAGTTTTTCCGTTCCCATCAGAAACAGAAAGATCTGCAGGTATTCCTCATAATTTAATCCCTCGTCGGAACGCCCCTCTGTAATGCAGCCGCTCATGGCGCTTTCCAGAGAGCTTCCCCAGCTTCCCTCCCCTTTCAGGAAAGGAACCCTGCCCCCTTTACAGAGGGTCTTTACATCTCCGGCCGCTTCTACCAGGGACCACCCCAGCAAAATCAACTCCCGAAAGACCTCTTCCAGTTCCGGTGACAGCACCAGGAAAGCCAGGATCACGGCAGCTGCTTCCGCAGCAGCCCGCTTTCCCGCATCATCGCGAATACACAGATAGTCGATGGCAGAGCGCAGAGCATACAGTCGTTCCAGGGTCCCCAGGAGATTCCGTCTGTCATCCAGCTTTCCGCACAGGAGGTGCTCCATCTCATAATCCAGAGCCTTCCCTTCCAATGGATCCGTAAAACAGCCGAAGTAGGTTCCGATGTACCCTTGAAAAAGAAGCCGCTCCGTGGCTTCTTCCACAAAGGTATCCTCCCCCGGATCCATATTCCCCACATTGATCTGTCCCGCCTTTTTCCGGTCGGAGAAAAGCGCTTCTCCTTCGTAGGTTTTTTCAGAGATCTCTCCGCCCACCGTAAAGCCCAGGAGATTCCCGGATAGTTCCGACAGGAATCCCGCAAAGGGACTGTTGTATTCCACAGGGACCTCTGTCTCATCCACAATGGTCATGTGCTTTCGCCTGTTTTCCACCTCCTGCTCCGCCTCCAGATAGGCGCCGTAGATGTCCATGGATTCCAGGCTCTGCCCCTCCACCACCGCTGAATAATCCAGAAGAAGCTGCAGATCCGTCAAAAACAGGTCGTCCCGCACCGCTTCCGCACAGCGCTGCCTCAGCACCTTCCCGTCCCGGTCAGTCAGAAACAAAACCCCGGGGAGCTGTGCTTCCGTTGCCTCCATTCCGAGAAAGTCCCGGTACAGGTACTCAGACAAAAACAGCTCTTTCAGATCCAGGTTTCGGTCCAGATATTCCTTCAAATGGGCCGCCGTATTCACCGGTGTTGCAGCCGCTGTGCCGTAGGAGCAATCCACGGAAAACAGATTGTATCCGGCCAGGAGCTGTCTGTGATATTCCGCCAGAACACTGTTCATGGCTGTTTCTGCTTTAATCTGTGCCTCCAGTCTGACAGCGCCTCTGCGGGCGCCCTCGATCTGGGTCAGGCATAAGGACAGCAGGATCGACATGATCAGGGTCAGAAGGACCGTGATGTAGGCATTGTTTTTTCTATATATAGATATGTTTTTCATCCGGTCCTCCTTTCCCGATCACATTCTAAATTTTCTCGGTTTGTCTGGTGATCTTCTCGAACAAAGACTCAACAATAGAAGTGATCTGGTTCTTAAAAATGATGACCAGACCAACAAAGACCACAATGATCAGGATGACTTCCACCGTGCCCATTCCGTCTTCTTCCGTAAGCAGTTCCGAAAGACCTTTAAGCCGTTTCCTCATAGGCATTCCCTCCTTTCTCCGATTGTTCATAGATTCATGCTCCCAAAAGCGGGTAGCAGGATCATGACCATAACTACCAGCAACATCATGACCATGGGAAGCAGCAGCTTGGTGACCGCTTCCTCCCCCAGTCTTCGGAAATTTCTTGTTTTTTCTTCGCAGGCGGCCGCCGCCTCCTCCCGGAGACGCTCCGTGAGACCTACGCTGCCTTTTCGCAGATTCTGGGTCAGGAGTGTCGTCATATGGATGTATTCCTGCAGAGAGGTCCTCCTCCCCAGTCGCTCGTATGCCTCCCGCTCCGACCTGCCGGCCCGCAGCTCCCTGCAGGTATAAAGGATCTCCCCGTAGATAGGGTTTTCCTCCCCGCAGTCCTTTCCCAGCTTGAAAAAGGCTGCCTTTGCGGTCATCCCCGCACTCATATAGAGGGAAAGCTTTCGCACCACATCCGGGTAAGCCGCACGCATCTTTTCCCTTCTCTCATCCCGCTTTCGCATCAGGTCGTAATCCGAGAGAAAGTAGATGAGGATGCCGAGGAGCGGACCTGCGGCCATCAGCGGAAGTCCGAAATGATCTCCCGCTATCCGCCAGGTCAGGGGTTCTCCCTCATACTCTGCAGGAAGAGAGAACACTGCCTCTCCCCGGGTAGCCTTCTGACGCTCCGCCAGAGAATCCGACAATCCTTCCCAGAATCCCTCCCGGCCGCTTCTGTCCGGAGGAAGAACCCGGATCGAAACGGTTTCCTGCCGGAGAAACCCATCCTCTGAGGAAGCGGAAGGGGCCGAGATTTCTGCGGTAAGCGTCCCTTCCCTTGGCTCCGATACTTCCCGCACCTCCCCGGTCACGGAAGATACCAGCTCCCAGTCATTGCTGCGCCAGGTCACCTGAAAGGGGTACCCTTCCAGGGAGCCGGCCGGGTTCAGCGGATTTCTGACTTCCAGGAGCGACGGGTTACCCCCCGCCAGAGCCTCTTTCAGCAGAGGCAAAAAGCACTCATAAGTCTCCTGAAGTTCCTCATCCGTCAGCAGCCGCTCGGACAAAAGGAGCTCCATCTGCCTGGCATCCCCTGTTTCTTCGGAAGAAACCTCCAGCACCACTTTGCTGCTGCCGCTTCCATTTTCTTCCCGCTTGAGGGCGTCCCCTTCTACCTTTCCGCCGAAGTGCTCCGTCAGGAAGATGCAGCCTCCCAGGACCAGGATTGCTGCGCACAGGCACAGGGATTTCCCGATTTTTTCACTGTAATACTCTGCCAGCAGTGCTTCTTTCTTTTCTCCCGGATGGAGATGTTCCAGGCTCTGCAGTACGCCCCTGCCCGCAGGAACGGGAAAGGCGTGATAAACGGTGTTTCCCACCTTCCGGATGAATTTTTCCACATCCATCTCAGCTCTCCTCCAATCTCTCCAGGATGCGATCCCCCATACCGTAGGCCACCAGATAAATGATCAGCAACACTGTCATAACCGACACGCCCGTCAGATTCCCGTAGAGATCGTCAAAATATCCGGGATTCGTAATGCCGATATAGAGCAGGATCCCGAAAGGAACCACCTTCATGATCCCCTGTTCCATCCGCCTCCCACTGAGGATTGTCTGTATCTCCTGGCGCATATCGATCTGCTGCCCGATGAGGCCGATGCTCTGGGAAATGATCTCCGTCAGGTTCCCGCCGCCCCGCTTTGCGATGGCGAAAACCTCCGCAAACTGCAGAATGGCATCACTCCCGCTCCGGTCCGCCAGATTCATCAACAGACGCTCCAGAGGAATGTTCATGGTCAGCCCCCTTCGGATCAGCAAAAGTTCCCTGTAAATGTGGGAGTCTTTGCCATAAAGAAGCACCATGTCCTCCTCGCTTTCTCCGAAAGCATTTTCCACGGCATACCCCGCCCGCAGAGATGCGGAAACGCTGCGGATGCACTCCCGAAACTGCAGCTCCAGCTCCCTTTGGGTCTTCCTGACCTGCACCCGTCCCAGCCCCCGGAAAAACCACAGCCCCACAATGCTCATGGGAAGCAGTGCCCAGAAGCTCCGATAAAAACAAAAGGTCAGAACCACCACCGCTCCGATACTTTTTCCTATCGCCAGGGCCAGTTCAGGCACTTTCCACATCACCCGCCGATAATCCGGCAGCTCGGAGCTTTTCATCCCTTTGCAGATGCCCCACCCTTCGAAGCGTTCCCTGAATCTTCCCATCCCGGAACTCCTCTTCCCGGAAGGAGTAGAGAGGTGCTGAAACGATCTCTCCGTTTTCAAATCCCAAAACCTCCACGATTTCCAATACTCTGCGGCTCTTGTCCCGCAGTCTTCCCAGATGGACGATGATGTCCAGTCCCGATGCGATCTGCTGTCTTATGGCAGCCAGGGGAAGTTCCACCGCCATGAGCACCATATTTTCCAATCGCACCAGCATATCCCTGCTGCTGTTGGCGTGTCCCGTTGACATGGAACCGTCATGCCCCGTGTTGAGACACTGCAACATATCCAACGCTTCCGCTCCCCGCACCTCCCCCACCACGATTCGGTCGGGGCGCATGCGCAGGGAGGAACGGATCAGATCCCGGATGGTGATCTCGCCGCAGCCTTCCACATTGCTGTTCCTGGTTTCCATCCGCACCAGATTTCGGATTCCCTGAATCTGCAACTCCGCGCTGTCCTCGATGGTGATGATCCGTTCATCTTCCGGAATGAATCCGGAAAGCACATTCAGGAAGGTGGTTTTTCCGCTGCCGGTACCGCCGCTGATGAAAATGTTGTACCTTGCAGCCACCAGGATTTTCAGGAAATCCGCCGCTTCCGGACTGATGGAGTTCCGGGCCAGCAGCTCTTCCATGGTAAATGGTCGTTCCGGAAAGCGTCTGATGGTAACGATGGGACCGTTGATGGCCACGGGATCCATGACCACATTTACCCTGGAACCGTCCGGGAGTCTGGCATCCACAATGGGAGACGCCTCATTTACCGCCCGGTTGCACCCCGCAACGATCTGCTGGATCACGTCCCGGAGCTTTTCCGGAGAGTCAAATCGGTCCGGCAGTTCCAGGATCCGTCCCTCCCGCTCCACAAAGATCCGGTCGGTTCCGTTGATCATGATCTCCGTAACGCTTTTGTCCTCCACAATGGCCTGCAGGATATCCAGCCTCCGCAGTGAATCAAAGAGTTCTTTTTCCAGGAGCCTTCTCCGCTCTACCGGCAGTATGACCAGTTCTTCGCTGGAAAGCAGGGTGTCCTCGATGACCTCCCGCACCTCTTCATCCGTAAAATCTCTGCGAAAATCCAGTTGTTCCTGAATCTCTTCCTTCAGTTTTTTCTTCAGCAGATTGATATCCATGCCTTCTCCATTCTTCGAATACCTCGAAAAAATCTAGAACTTCTCCAGTTCCCGGATGGCTTCTTTCACGTATTCCGCCAGGTCCCCTCTGGTGTATTGATCCACCTCCTGGGGAAGAGAACGAAACCTGGGCAGATCGAAATTTTTCGTCTTCTCCAGCACGTCCCGGTATTCATAAAGTTCCAGAACATGCCGATACTGCATGATCTTTGCCTTCGCCACACGATCGTCCCGGGTCAGGGTGTAGACCCTGTCGCATTTCCGCAGGATCTCGAACAGCCCCTGCATGCTCTCCGTCAGATCCATCAGCACGAAATCGTACAACCCCAGGCTTTCCACCTGATCCATGAGTCTGAGCCACTCTCCTCCGGGAATGGTCAGAAGGTTCTGTCCCGATTTCATGGGAGGAATATAGTCCAGGCCCCCAATGCTTCGCTTGATGGTGTGAAACCGCAGCAAAAATCGGTCTTCATCGGAGAGCAGGAAAAACAACAGATCCGCCAGGTCCTTTTGCTGGGTTTCCGGCACCAGCTCTCGCAGTCCTGCATAATGCTCGAAGCTTAAGTAAAGCACTCTGTGTTCCGAAGCCAGCATCTGTCCCAGGGTCAATGCGTAGGTAGTCTGCATGGACCTGTGAACGGGAGTGTAGATCCCGACAAATTTCGTTTTCCGCCCCACAGCTCTGTCCCTTGCGGGAAGCGGTCTGTCACCGCTCAGATCGATGTAGATCTCCAGCAGCTTTTGCACGATCTCATCCGCCGGCTGATATTTCGAAACCAGGGGACATCCCACATCCCCCACCAGCCCGGATTCCGTCAGGATCACGGTCCTGCCGGCCCGGATCTCAGGCCTTCCTTCCTGGTAAGCCCGCTCGGAAAGCACCAGCATGGTTGCCGAACCGTCCTTCTCGTTTTCCTCCAGATCCTTCTGCCTGGTGTAGGATCGCACCTCCCAGGGGATATTTTTGCTCTGTTTCAGGAAGTCGGAGAACAGCTCTGTGTACTCCTCCTCCGGATCCAGAAAGATCAATGTGGGTTCTGTCTGATCTGACTTCATAACGACTCCTTCTCTAATACAATCCGATCCATTTCATCAACGCTGCCAGAAGCACGGGACCGCTCAATGCAATGGTCCGTTCTCCGCGGATGGTCAGCTCCCGAGGCAGGGGCAGGAGCTCCCGTGCTTTCAGGCAATCTGCCACATAAACCGCGATCTTCCGCCATCTGTCCGGCCGCCTGCCTTGCACCAGGCTCAGTGCCACAGCTTCCAGCGCTGCGATGGAAAAACTGATCATAAAAAATGTGACGACACTCTCTTTTCCGAAAAATCCGGCGACTGCTGCCAGCAGCTTTACGTCGCCTGCCCCAAGGGCTCCGATACAAAAAAACACATACAACATTCCAATCACGATTCCGGCACATCCTAAGTATTTTCCGATACCGCCCCAGCCATTTTGGGCGTACGAAAATAAGACTCCGCTGCCAAAAAGACAGGCCAGCAAAGGATTGGGAATCTTCCGCAGGGTCACGTCCCACAGGAACGCAACACCCAGGGCTGGGCATAGTACTCCCATACAGTCCTCCACTTACAAAACATGGTAAAATAGGCGATTTGCCGGAAAAATTAGAATGTGCTTCGGATTATAGTTTTCGATTTTTTGTTTTGCAAGGGCTTTTTTGAAAAAAATTGCTTTTCGTCAAATTTCCCTATGTTTTCGCTTCGTACAGTCGGACAAAAAAAGGCCAAAGCCCATATTTACTGAGCTTTGGCCATGAAAATATTTACCAAACGGCTTGTTTTCACAAGATTTGTTTTCTTATGAAAAATGTAACCGCTTTCACGGACTGTTTTTCCAACATTTTTTTACACCAGGAACCCCCGGTTGGCATTTCCCACCAGGTTCTCATTGAGGCTCCCTCTGCCGTAGGTGAGACCAGCGTACACGCTCTGGGAATTGTCCATGACGGGAGCGCCGCCCATCTTGGCGGAGAGCTGTGCGTAGGAATCCCGCAGGGGGCCTACCACACGGCGGATCTCCTCCAGGGTCTCCGGATTTTTCGATGCCTCGCAGGCCGCCAGTCTGCGGATGCAGAAGCGGTAGAGCTGCATCATGGCGGGAGCGGGATCGTACTCCAGGTGCAGGGAGCGGATCAGCTCGGACAGGCACCCTCTGGCTCTGCCCAGCTCCTTGGAGATGCGGGGCATGTCATCACATTCGATGGCTTCCCGGGCATCCTCCAGGTAGGTCAGGGTCATATCGTAGAGGATCACGATCATTTCCGTGGGGTTTGCTGCGGTGATCCTTCTGGTAAATTCTCTCTTCTTCTCGTCGTTCATAGGTCTCCTTTAGGGTGTGAACCGTTTGCTGCAAGGGATTACTGCAGGAGCTGGAGCACGGAGGAAGGTCTGTCGTTGGCCTGTGCCAGGACGGAGGTACCTGCCTGGGTCAGGACGGTGTAGGTGGAGTACTGGGTCATTTCCTCAGCCATATCCACATCCATGATGCGGGAGTAGGCACTGGTCATGTTCTCGTTGGTGATGTCCAGGCTGTTGGTGGTGCTCTCCAGCCGGTTCTGGTATGCGCCGAGACGTCCGCGGACAGTGTTCAGGAAATCGGTGCTGTCCTTCAGTCTGGCGATGGCATCCTGTGCGCCTGCGGAGGTGCTGACATCCAGTCCGTCCAGGCTCAGGTTGGTGGTGTTCACTGCGGGGATCTTCACGCCGATGATCTGACCTTCGTTGGCGCCGATCTGGAGACGCATCTCGCCGATACCGGTGACATCCACATCGAAATTGGAATAGGAGCCGCCGCTCATCTCGTTCTCGGGGATCTGGAAGGTCATGGAGAAGCCTTCGGGTCCTTCGACGGTGATCTGGGTGTCCACCATGGTGCCCTTGTAATCGACTGCAGCGCCTTCGAATCCTGCGCCGGGAGTAAAGGTGACATTACCGTCAGCATCCCAGGAAAGGGTAGTTACGGTATAGGTTCCCACGGGTACGTCGTCGCCGTAGGTGGTGACCTTTACGTTGTTGTTGGTGGTGTAGGCCTTGTTGTCATAGGTGCCGTCCAGCAGGGGCTGACCGTTAAACTCTGTGGTGGAGGAGACGCGGTTGATCTCGGTCTTCAGCTGCGCGATCTCTTCCTGGATGATCTCACGGTCCTCGTCGGTCTGCACATCGTTGGCTGCCTGCACTGCCAGCTCGGTCATACGCTGCAGCATGGATGCTACTTCGGACAGGGCACCTTCTGCGGTCTCGATGACGGAGATGCCGTCGTTGGCGTTCTGCTTAGCCACGCCCACGCCCTCGATCTGGGCGTTCATTCTTTTGGCCATGGCAAGGCCTGCAGGATTGTCCTTGGCGCGGTTTACTTTCAGGCCGGAGGACAGCCTCTGCAGGGATGCGGAAAGCGTATCTTCGTTGTTTGCAAGGGAATTGCTTGCCAGCATGGCGGATACATTATAATTGATTCTCATATTACCGGTTCCTCTCCGGCTGCCTTGAGGAAACCTAACGAAACCTCAAACAGCTCTGCGCGCGTCGATCCTTCGTTGCGCTGTGCACCGGCCTCCATGCCTGGCGTGATCTGATAGGTTCTTTCGGTCGGAATGCCATCACTTCCCGCTACCTCTACGGTCAGCTCGGTGACTGCGATCCCGGATTTTTTCAGGTGTTCATGGAATATATCGGCCAGGGATCCCAAATCCTTAACCGTCCCCTCTTCGGGAGATTCGTAAGTAAAGGCGCCCTTCAGGGTTCCGCCTTCCAGGGTCAGGTCGGCACGGATGCCGGCGCCCTCGCCGCTGCGGATGGCTACGGACACTCTGCCTGCCTCGGGGTTCTCGCCCTTTTCCAGGCGGACATGCATGGTGCAGGTCTTACCACCCACTTCCGTCTGCAGGAAATACTCGCCCTCGCCGGAGGCGGCTGCGTTCTCCGCTGCCTTCCTTGCGATGGAGAGTTGACGGTACAGAAGCTGCAGACTCCGCACATCCAGGCGGCTCTCCGCATCATAGAGGTGCTGCGTCAGGAGTTCCTGTAGGGATGCGGTTTCTCTGGTATAGATCTCATCTGCGTCCTCGGGATGCTCCAGGATCTCTTCCGCATCGGGGAGCTTCCGCTCGCGATCACGGATCCTGCTTTCTCCCAGGAGAGCCTTCAGCTCTCCTTCTCCCCCTGCCAGAGCCCGGGCTGCCAGGAGATTGTCCGCACTTGCTGCGGTATCGCCTCTGGTCAGCAGATCTCTTGCCTCGTTTTCCGCTTCCGCCGCTGCGGACAGCATCCGCATTTCCTCGGCGTAAGCCTGTCTGCGGGCACTCTGCTCCTGGCCGGATTCATTTCCGGAAAATCCGGTTTCGATCTGAGCCACGATGTCCCGGCCTTCCTTCAGGAGGTCCGAAAGTCCGCCGAAGGAATCGTCCACCTTGGCGTCCAGTCCCACTGCTTTACGGCTGCGGACCGCGCGAAGGAGATTCTCCAGTTCCAGGTCTGCGCCCTGATTTACCACGGCACCGATGGCGGCGCCGTCCAGCTTTTCGATCTGATGGATCAGGCGATAGATGCCGATGTAGGCTTCCCGCTCTTCGGGAGCGATCTGTCTTTGATCCTCCAGACGAACCAGGAATTTTGCATAGGAGTCGCTGCTTCCTTCGAAGGATTCGCCGCGCTCCGTCACATAATCATTCAGTTCTTCCAGGCTCTTCTCCAGCGGATTGATGCCCTCCCGGATCATGTTCAGCACCAGAGCGGGCTTCATACCGGTGATGACCTGGCGGACCTTTGCGTCTGCAGCTTCCACTTTCGCCACATTCTCCGGACTGATCTCCATGGAGTTGTACCCCAGGATCCGAACTGCCCGTCTGTTGCTTTCCGTAGCTTCCAGTCCTGCGCTCTCCAGCAGTGCGTCCACATTCCGGAAGGCACTGCGGATGCTGTCGCCGAGATCTGCTCTGGGAGCGGTCATCAGCGCTTCATACTCCTGAGAAGCCTTTACATAGGTATCTCTGCGGATATTTCCTTCCGCAGAAAGTTCTTCCAGGGTTACCTCTGCGGTGCGCTTTGCGGTAAAGAGTCCCAGCACGTCCGCAGGTGCACCTGCCAGATCAGCCACTGCCCGCTCCGTGCGGTTTAGGAGTCGGTAATCCTCTACGGGCGTCTCGGAAGCGGGGAAATATCTGTTAGAAACCTTCTCCTCCGCCGCCTTCAATGCACCGATCAGCTCCTCCATGGGCGCGGTATCAATGGAAATACCGCTGCGCAGGAGCTCTACATTGACCTCTGCCGTCATCCGGAGTCTTACTTCCTCCAGCTCTCTTCTGGCGGAAAGTCTGCCCAGGATCCCGGAATCTTCCTGCTGCAGGAGATCTGCAGCCTCTCTGTAGATCGTTGTCTCAGCCGTCAGATCCGCTTCCACCGCTTTCTTTCCTTCGGAAAGGGCGATGCTCACCGCTTTTGCAAAAGCATCCTCGGTGATGGGGAAGTCCACTTCCGACATCTTTGTCATTTCAAGAACGTTCTCCGCTGTCACGGGAAGGCTCCGCTCAAAGAGCCATTTTGCCTGCTCCAGACCTGCTGCCGGATCGTCGGGAACGGCGATTTCCGCCACTTTCTCCATCTGTGCCAGCAGAGCTTCATTTCCTGCCTGCTCCGGATCCGGTGCCATATTTCTCACAGGGGCCGTCGCTGCTGCGGCGCCGCTGCTCTGTGCCAGATAAAGTCCTTCAATGGTGGGAGGAATGTGATTTTCCAGGAGATAACAGAACTCCTGCTCCCCGGGAGCCTTCAGCTCTCTGGCCATATTCCAGGCTGCCTGCACATCCTTCAGGGCATCCTCCGTCGCAGGAACATCCGCTCTTCCCAGCTCTTCGGAAAGGGCTCCTGCCATGGCGCTGCTGCCAAAGACCTCTGCCAGTACGGCGTCCCGGAGGTCATCGTTATACCCGGTGATGACTTCACCGCTTTTTGCCACCTCTGCCTTCACCCGGTCCAGAATGGTGACCCGTTCCTCGGGAGAAAGGCTTCCGGGGGCAAATCCCTCTTCCTCGGCCTTGCGGTAGTCCTCTTCGCTCATGGTGTGGGCACAGACGATGCGCATGTCGGTATCGTCCGCAAGGAGCTGACCTTCCGCTTCCCGGCGCAGCTGCAGGATGGCACTGCCGTCCTTCTCAACCGGGAGTTCTCCCGTATGATTTCCCAGGTCCATACGAACGGCGAAGGACGCATTTTCCTCCGCTGCGTGCACTGCCGCATTTTGCTGCTTAGCGGTTGCGCCGGTGCTGAGTTCGTGGGCCTGCAGATTCTGATTCAAAAATGTGATCTTCAAAGAAATTCCTCCGATCTGCCCGCAGGCAGGTGTGAAGTGGATCGACATGAAAAAAAGGTGAGCGCCGAAGCGTTCACCTTTTATTTCGGAACCGGATTGATTTTTCTTAAGCCTTAGAACTCATATACCACTGCAGAGTAGGGATGCATATCCAGCTTCACGGAGCAGGGCTGCAGTGCGCAGGGCTCCTTTACGGCAGTGAGTTCTGCGGGTACGGCATTGCCCCAGCCGCCGAAGCGCTCCTCGTCGGAGTTCAGCAGCAGCTTGTATTTCTTTGCCTTGGGCACGGGCACCACATAACCGTTCCAGGTCATGGGGGTCATGTTCAGGATGAAGAGCAAATTCTTCTTCCCGGTCTCATCCTTACGGATGAAGGAGTAAATGCTGCGGTCGCAGTCGTCCGCATTCATCCACTCGAAGCCCGCCCAGCTGTTGTCGATGCGATAGAGGCAGGGGTACTTGCGGTAGATCTCCAACAGAGCTTTGACATATTCCTTCATGCCGGAATTGCGATGCTCTCCCAGGAGATACCAGTCCAGCTCTCTGGCTTCGCTCCACTCTCTCTCCTGACCGAACTCCTGGCCCATGAAGAGGAGCTTTTTGCCGGAATGACCGAACATGTAGGTGTAGCCCACCCGAAGGTTTGCGTACTTATCAATCTGATAGCCGGGCATCTTGTTCACCATGGAACACTTCAGATGCACCACTTCGTCATGGCTCAGAGGCAGGATGTAATTCTCGCTCTCATTGTAGGTCATGGCGAATGTCAGCGCGTAGTGATTGCCCTTGCGGTACACGGGATCCAGCTTCATGTACTCGCAGAAATCATGCATCCATCCCATATTCCATTTGAAGGAAAAGCCCAGGCCGTCGCCGCCGATATCGCTGGTGACATTGGGCCATGCGGTGGATTCCTCCGCAATGGTGAGGAATCCGGGATAGGTGCCCCTCACCACGGAATTCAGATGATGGAAAAATTCGATGGCGTCCAGATTCTTGTTGTCGCCGTACTTGTTCGGCAGCCACTGGCCGTCCTTCTTGCCGTAATCCAGGTAAAGCATGGATGCGACAGCGTCCACGCGGATACCGTCGATGTGGAATTTTCTCAGCCAGTACAGCACATTGGCGATGAGGAAGTTCCGGACCTCGGGCTTGCCGAAGTTGAAGATCTTGGTTCCCCAGTCGGGATGCTCGCCCAGGCGCGGATCGGGATGCTCATAGATGCAGCTGCCGTCGAACTCGCCCAGTCCGTGGGCATCCGTTGCAAAATGGGCGGGAACCCAGTCCAGGATCACGCCGATGCCGGCCTTGTGCAGCTCATTCACCAGATACATGAAATCCTTGGGATTTCCGTAGCGGGAGGTGGGAGCGTAATATCCCGTCACCTGATAGCCCCAGGATCCGTCGAAGGGATGCTCGGCGATACCCATCAGCTCCACATGGGTGAACTTCATCTCCTTCAGATAGGAGACAATGCGATCCGCGAACTCGCGGTAATTGTAAAATCCGTCCTCGGTGCCGTTGGGATGCTTCATGAAGGAACCGATATGGGCCTCATAGATGGCCATGGGCTCCTTGTTCCAGTCCTTCTCGTCCCGCTGGGATTCCCATTTCTCATCCTTCCAGTCAAATCCGTTCAGATCTGTCACGATGGAAGCGGTGCCGGGGCGCATCTCGGCATAGTTTGCGTAAGGGTCTGCCTTGAACAGATAGCGGCCGTCCTGCGTCACGATGAGGTATTTGTACATCGCGCCTTCACGGACATTGGGGATAAAGCGCTCCCAGATACCCACCTCTCCCAGCTTTTTCATGGGATCTGCGGATTCGTTCCATCCGTTGAAGGTTCCCACCACATAAACCTGGGCTGCATTGGGGGCCCATACCGCAAAATACACGCCCTCGTCCTTCCCCTTTTTGGTCAGGTGTGCTCCCAGCTTCTCATAAATATCGTAGTGGGTGCCGTTCCCGAAGAGGTACATGTCCATATCGGAGATAAAGACATCTTTTTTCTCCGGCTTCGCGGGCGCGGCGGTTCTCGTTTTTGCAGCAGGTGCCTTTCCGGCAGTCGTTTTCTTAGCGGCTGCGGTTGTGGTCTTCTTTGTGCTGTCCTTCGGCATAAGGCGTCCCTCCCCTATTTACTGAAAGTCCTTCTCCTTCAAGATCAGGAGTCCATCTCCATCATACCTCTTTTTTGTCATTCCGCCGAACAAATTTCCGGGAGATTTTCTCTTTGCATGTGCAATGGCCCGGTCGATCATGTCCACCACCTCGGATACGGTGACGGCGTGATCATTGGTCTGCAGACTGTGGATCGCGGTAGCCAGCGCCAGAACGCCCATTTCGGAAATGGAGCACTTGCGCATTGCGGCGTATTTCTTGCCGAAATCCATGAGTTCCTTGTCGGACATGGCCTTGACTTCTACAAATCCGTTGAAGGAACGGGAAAGATCGGGATACTGATGCATCAGCTCACGCAGGGGACGATGATGATCCGTAAGGATCACCACGATACCGGGAGTCTCTCTCTCCAGCAGTCTGGTGAGCTCCGAAACGGTCTCGGGAGCCATCTGGGAAGCCTCGGTAATGATGAGTCCTCCGTTTGCCAGGTGGGTCAGGGTCTGCTCCACCTTGTCGGAATCCAGGTTGGAACCGGTGATCTTCGCCACCTTGCCGGTGAAGTTGCCGTCGCTCTCCTTCACCTCCTGGAGAATACCCGTTGCCAGGGTCAGCATATCCGTGCCTTCGTCGCCGGAAATGATCACATTGCCGGTGTAGGGTGCCATGCTGACGCAGTCCAGGGTTTCGGTGAGCTGGCGTCTTGCCAGCTTCGTCTGGATGTAGGCACCGAAGCGCTCACGCTCCTCGTCGCTGAGCTGTCTGGGAGCGCCGTTTTCGGGCTCGGGGCGGTTTGCCATATCCTGTGCGGCCCTTGCCTCGATCCGCTCCTCCAGACTCATCTCGTTATCGGTATCATCGGCTGCAGCGGCTCTCGCTGCGATCTCATCCTGCGCGGGGGCAGATTCAACGGGTGTTTCTGCTTCCGCCGATGCCTCCTCTGCAGGCTCTTCATAGGCTTCGACTTCGGGAGCTTCCTCGTAGATCTCCTCGGGCTCCTGATAGATCTCTACCTCAGGCAGTTCTTCTTCCGCTGCCTGCTCCTCGTAAGTGACTTCACCCTCGGGCATATAGTCCTCGGATGCATATTCCTCTTCGTAGACCTCCTCGCCCTCGGCGGGAACCTCACCGGTCTCCTCCTCGGGTGCGTACTCTTCGCCGGTCTCCCGGTCGAAAAATACCTCGTCCTCTACGTAGGTCTCTTCGTAAGTCTCTTCCCCGGTCTCGTCGTAATACTCCTCGCCTTCGGGAGCATCGTAAACGCCCTCGCCCTCGATCTCTGCCAGTTCTTCCACCTGATCCTCAGGCGTGATCTCATCGGGATAGACTTCCTCCTCCGGCATCACCACACGGTTGCCGTGAGGCTTTGCACGCTCCATGCGGGCTGCACGCTCACGCTCCACATCCTCGTGGGTCTCCTTGCCGATGCGTTCATACACATCGTTGAGCACGGCCTGCTCGAAGGCGGTAAACATTTTTCCGGTCTGCTCTTTGACCTTCTCGTGGTACTGCTGACGGGTGCGGTCCTCGGATTCCTTCTTCATCCGCTCCCACTCCAGCATGATGTCCTCGATGGTGAGCTGACCCGTGATCTGTTTGGTCAGAACAGGATTCTCCGGCATCACCAGACCGATCTGGCCGTCTGCCTCCTGGGTCAGAACCTCTGCGATCTCCTCGGGGGGCTGAGCGCTCAGAGCTTCCGAACGCACCTGGCTCCGCTCTCTGGCTGCCTCCAGCTCTTCGGGCGTCAGAGGGTCTTTCAGGGTGGAGGTCACATCTCTGGTACCGGGGCCCTTGCCCTCGGGGAATACGGTCTTGGGACTGACGTCACCGATCTCACCGGTATTTCCGAAAAATACATCGTTTCTGGTGGGAACAGGCCTGCTGCCTTCCGCAGTCAGCTCCTGCAGATCACTGTCAGGACCTGCATAGTCTTCGGAATCGCCGTAGTCCTCTCTTGCGGGAGCCTCGGACTCGTTGCCCAGGCTTTCCCGAATCTCGGATTCGGTGGGATCCTCCAGATCAGGCAGATCCATGGAGTCCGTATTTTCCAGCATGGGAGAAAGGATTGCCTTGGTGACCGCATCACCGGGATCCTCGTCATCTTCCCGATCGCCCAGATACTCCTGCACGCCCTCAGCCAGGGCTCTCTGCAGATCCATGGTATTGTATTCGCCCACATTTACCTGGGGAACCTCGATCTCATCGGGATGAACGGCGCTGAAGATCCTGGTCTGTCCCAGTGCATCCGCTGCTTCCTGCTCCTCGGGCGTGATCTCCGGCAGATTGCCTGCATCCTCCTGCGCGTTTACATTGGGGATCTCTCTGGTCTTGCCGTTCACATCATAACCCTGTGCCGGTGCGGCAGGGGTCTCGTAAGCATACATGCGGCGATCGCCGGGACGGGAAGAACCGGGGCCGTATGCGGGCTCCTCCTGTACGGGTGCGGGTGCGGGAGCGGGAACCGGCGCGCCGAATCTCCGGTCCAGCACTGCCTGCTGCGCTGCATTCAGGGGTGCATGCACGGACTGTTTCAGCTCCAGTGCCTGGCAGACGTATTTTCCGTCGCCCTCGGTAATGAAGAGCTCATCGCAGATCTCCACGCACTTGGTGTCCAGACCCAGGCGATGGTACAGGTTCGCCAGCTCATAGACCCACTTGGGACGGAAAGCACGGCTCTTGTACTCCTCCAGCACTTCCACCCGCTCTTCGAGACGGACATCCTGCATCACATAGATCAGGTACTGCAGCAGATATCTTCTCTCGTCTCTGGGGGCGATGCGCAGGAAGGTCTTGTAGCACTCCCTGGCTGCGATGAGGTTGTCGGTTTTGATGTAGAGCTCGCAAAGGGAATAGTTGATCTCCTTGCTGTCGGGATTCTGCTCATTCGCCATCTCCAGAAGGCGAATGGCATCCTCGTAACGCTTCACCTTGCGGTAAACGTCACTGCCGTTGCAAAGGAGCTTGACCTTGTTCACCTTCTCCCAGTAAATGGTATCCGCCAGTTTTGCCGCTTCTTCAAAGTCTCTGGCGTCCCACAGATTCTTCAGCTCCTGGAATTTTATCTTATAATCGTAATTTGCCATGGTTTATTATTCTTTCAGAACCACAATATCTATTTGCAAAATCCTAGTGATTATACCATAACTTGTGGTTCTGTGTCTAGGTATGGGGACCCTCCGACACAAAGAAAATCGGCTTTTTTCACGAAAAGACGGACCCCCTTCCGGAAGTCCGTCCCTGCATCGGTTGTGTAAAAAAGATCAAGCCGTGATGCTCTCGGTTACTAAGGCATCAGCAGATCGGAAAGCTGCGCAAATTGCTCCGGCGTCAGTGCTTCGCCGCGAATGGTTGCGGGAAGTCCCATCTGCTCCAGCACCTCCGCCACCCGCTCTCTGGAGATTCCCAGGGACGGATCGTGAGAAATGCTGTTGGGCAGGGTCTTGCGCCTCTGGTTAAAGGCGGCCCGGATGATCCGGAACAAAAACGCTTCGTCCCGCACCTTCGGGTCCGGCTCTTCTTTTAAGGTCAGCCGGATCACCGCACTGCCCACGTTGGGACGGGGCACAAAACAGTTGGGGGGCACATTCGCCACAATCTGCGGATTGCTGTAATACTGCACCGCCAGAGAAAGGGCGCCGTAATCCTTGGTGCCGGGGCCCGCCTGCATGCGGTCCGCCACCTCACGCTGCACCATGACGGTGATGCTCTTTAAGGGGAGTCTGCTCTCCAGCAGCTGCATGATGATGGGAGTAGTGATGTAGTAGGGGAGATTTGCCACCACTTTGGCGGGGCGGCCGCCGTTCATCTCCTGCACCAGTGCGCCCACATCCACCTTCAGGATATCCCCGTGGATCACCCGCACATTGTCGTAGTCTCCCAGGGTCTCCGCCAGGATGGGGATCAGCTCATCGTCGATCTCCACCGCCGCCACCTGACCTGCGCTCTCCGCCAGATACTGGGTCATGGTGCCGATGCCGGGGCCGATCTCCAGCACCAGATCCTCGGGGCCGATCTCCGCTTCCTTCACGATCCGCTCCAACACCGATTCATCCACCAGGAAATTCTGTCCGTATTTTTTGCGGAAATGAAAATCGTACTTTTTCAGGATTTCCGCCGTATTTTTCATGTTTCCGAGCTTTGCCATGCGTAAATGCCCTCTTTTCAAGCCTTTTCACACAAATCATACCACAGAAGTTCCCGATTTCTTTGGAAACTTTATTTTTATTTTTGTTTCCGTTAACAAATTAGTGACAATTCCTGCGTATTTTAGACATATTTACAAGTTATCATAAAACCATGAACAACAACTTTTTCATAATTCCTTCCCTTTTATAAAAAAAACCGGCCCGGTCAGCCGGTTTTTTTTATATTCTATTCTTCCTCAGCCTGCTTCGGCGCATCCCGGAATGCATTGTGGGGATCGTCGTTCACGGTATACACCGTTCCGTCCATGGCCAGATAATGGTATCCGATGGTGGCGTTGTAATTCCCCAGAAGCACTTCGTACTTTCCGTTTTCCGTCTCCCAGGTCACTTTCTGACATCCGTCTCCCAGACCGAAATCCTCCAGGTTCAGATCACTTCCCACTTCGTTGTAACACTGAAGGTTCCCAAGAATATCCGCTTTTTTCTGCGCATCCTCCTGATCCACCTCATAGGGCTCCGCCGTCTCCAGGGTCCAGCCCCCGTCCGTTTTTACCAGGGTATAGGTCACATCCTTTGCCGTGTAGGTGTATTTTACGACCTCACCTGCATCCGTAACCGGGGAAAATGCGGTATCTGTCTGCACTTCCGCAGCCTCCGCCTCTTCCGCCGCTACTCTTTTGTTGTACCGGTCCAGTGCGAAATAGGTCACCAGAAGTATCGCCAGCACACCGATCATTATCAGCAGATTTCTCTTTTGTTTTTCCATGATCACAGCCCTCTTATCTTCTTCTGCGGCGGATCCAGATCACGATGCCTGCTGCCAGCAGGCCTACGGGGATCAGGATCACCGTCAGGATCTCCCAGCGCAGCGCTGCGCCGGAATTCAGCACCAGATTGTCCAGATCATAGCTCTTTACGGGAATGGAAATGTTCACCTCCCGCTCGATAAAGGAATCCAGCGTATTCATGAAAAGCTGACTGTTGGCGCCGCTCACCATCTGATCCGCCTCGTAGGTGAACATGGAGGCATTGGCGTAAACCACCATGGTTGCAACATTGCCGACCTCCAGGCTCTTCACCGCTTCCACGCCCAGAGGGAAAGGTCCCGGCAGGTCACCGTCCCGCATGGAATAATCCGTTGCGGTGGTGTAGTCCGTCATGAGAAATGCGTTCTCGGAGGTGGTCAGGAAGCTGTCATAGGACACGCCTTCCGGCGCTTCCTCCGGCAAAATAAGGCCCACGTTGTAGGGCGCAAAGATCAGATATCCGCTGCCGTAGAGATCTGTGGTGTAAACCGAAGATCCGATGTTCGGCAGGATGTACAGAGGGGACTGATAGTAGCCGTTGCCCTGCTGCTCCACCACGATGCCGCTCTCAAGAGAGATTCCCATATAGTCCAGGAGCTGCTGAAGGCGCGGCTGCTCTTCCTCGTTTACCTTCAGGCACAGGGTTACCTTTCCGCCCCGGTTCAGATAGTCCGTCAGCTTCGTCAGATCATCCTCCGACAGATCCGTGGAGGGAGCAAAAAGCAGCACTGCTGCCGCATCCTCAGGAACCGCGTCGTAGTTCATGAGGTTAATGGTCTCATAGCCGATGTTGCCCTTGGTCAATGCATCGGTGTAGGCCGAGTCCAGATCTGCCTCGCCGTGGCCGTTCAGAATATAGATCTTCGGCACGTCGCTGCTGCAGACATAATCGATGGCGCTTGTGATCTGTCCCTCGGCATCGTATCCCGTCACCACGGTATTGTAGGAATAGGTGGTGTAGTCCATGGAATAGGTGCTCTCGTAGAGATCATCATACCCCACCACCTTGCTGCGCTGACTTCCCACGATGATCAGGGATCCGGAGGAAGGTGCAGTCGAGGTGTAGTTCGCATAAAATCTCGGATTCACCATGGGATCCACATATTTTACCGTAATGTGAGAGCTCAGATCCTCATAGTATTTCAGGGTGTTTTTTACGGTGACATCTGTGTCAGATTCCGTTCCCCAGACGTAAATGGCAACATCATCCTTCAGGGTCTTCAGATACTCCTTTGTCTGGTCACCCAGAGTATAAATGTTGTTGTAGGTGGTGTCGATGGCCGTCAAAGTGGAAGGTACGGCCCGCACCAGCACGTTGCTCACCACTGCCACGGCAAAGGCCATCGCAATAGTAAGACCGCTGTATGCGCCGAAGCGCAGCTGCTTTACGGACACGGTGTAGCGCCGCTTCTGGATCACCTGTGTGGTAAGGAAGAGGCACAATGCGATCAGAGTCAGATCGTAAAATACCGCCGTCAGATCCAAGGTTCCTTCCGTAAAGGCATCAAAGGGTGAGTAAATATCGTAAACTCCCAGCACCTTCGTCAGGAGATTCCCGGTAGGGGAGATCAGATTGCACAGGGAGGGCATGAGGTATCCCAAAAACAGCATCAAAAATGCCAGAACCGCCGCAATGACCTGGCTCTCGGTCCAGCTGGAAACAAAGACGCCGATGGCGATGCACACCAGACCAAAGAGCAGATACCCCAGGAGCACGGAGTAGGTCTCTCCGAAGGGCACGGTTCCATAGAGGCTCATGATCAGAGGATAAAAACAGATCACCGCTACAGGGATGGCAAACATGGTGGCTGCTGCCAGGTACTTCCCCAGAACGATGCGTCCCACACTGATGGGTGCCGTCAGCAGCAGCTGATCCGTCCGGGTGTGACGCTCCTCCGCCAGGATCCGCATGGTCAGGATAGGAACGCTGATCATAAAGATAAAGGTGGTGCCGGACACTGCGTAGGAGAAGAAGGGATAGCTGTTCTGCAGGTTATATACCGCAAAATACAGTCCTACGAAAAAGAGGGTGACTGCCATGAACAGCCATCCGGTGACGCTGTGAAAATATGCTTTCAGCTCTTTCTTATAGATTGCTGTCATGCTGCTCCTCCTTTCCGTCCTCCGACACTTTCTCTTCGTTTTCGGAGTCCTGTTTTTCAGCGTCTGCGTTTTCCGACACTTCTGTCACATCATCACGGGGGCTCTCTTCGGCCTGCGCTTCCGCAGTCTTCTCATGGCTCCCTTTCTTTCCACTCTTCTTTTTGCCAAAAAGTCCGTGCTTAACCGGCTTTGTCTCCTCAGCCGCAGGTGTGCTTTCTCCCGTCAGCCGCAGGAAGATCTCCTCCAGAGAGTTCTGCTCCGCCTTCATCTCCGCAACGGGGATCTTGTTTTCCGCAAGAGCCACTGCCACAGCCTGCCGGATGTCCTCTCCGTCCCCGGAGATCACTTTCAGCTTCGGCTCATTTCCTTCCTCCAGTGTCACGGAGTCCACTCCGGGTAGGGCTTCCAGGATTTCCTTTGCCTTATCTGCCTCCGGCGCTGCAAAAAGTCTGATCTCCAGTTCCGTTCTGGGGGTCAGCATCTGCTGCAGTCCTTCGGGGGTATCACAGGCTACCAGCTTGCCGCCGGAAAGGATCAGAATCCTGTCACAGACCGCGCTGACCTCGGAGAGGATATGGGAGCTCAGGATCACGGTATGTTTTTCTCCCAGCTTCCGGATCAGGTCCCGGATCTCGATGATCTGCTTGGGATCCAGACCCACCGTGGGCTCGTCCAGGATCAGAACCTTGGGATCCCCCAGGATGGCCTGAGCCAGGCCCACACGCTGTTTATATCCCTTGGAAAGGTTCCGGATCAGACGGTTTTTCATCTCCGTGATGCCGGTCATTTCCATGACCTGCTCCACCCGGGATTTTCTCTCCGCCTTGGGGATCTTCTTCAATTCCGCAGCAAACTGCAGATATTCCGTAACCGTCATATCCGTGTACACCGGCGGAATCTCAGGCAGATAGCCGATGCGGCTCTTGGCCTCCTCCGGATCCTTCTGGATATCAATGCCGTCCACGGTGACGGTGCCCGACGTGGGAGCCAGATATCCGGTTATGATGTTCATGGTAGTGGATTTTCCGGCGCCGTTGGGCCCCAGGAAGCCATACACCTGCCCTTCCTCGACCCGGAAGGAAAGCCGGTCCACTGCCGTGTGATCGCCGTATTTTTTTGTCAGGTCCTTTACCTCGATCATGGGTACTCCTTTCCCTTATCACTCTCCCGGCAGCTGCGCGACACAGGTATTTCGCCGGGCCTGTGCCACAAAAAAAGGAGAGCGTTTTTTACACTCTCCCAATCCTAATACCCGATTATTTTCTTTTGTTGTCGCTTCTGTGAATTTTGTGTGAACCTGGGGCTTAAAGCTCCTTCGCAGCGATCTCCACGTAATGAGCGGCATTTTTCCGGATACTTTCCAGATCCTTCTCCGTTACTTCCCGGATGACCTTGCCGGGCACCCCCAGCACCAGACTGTGGGGCGGGATCTCTCTGCCTTCCGCCACCAGAGCGCCTGCGCCGATGATACTGCCCGTGCCCACCTTGCAGCCGTTCAGCAGGATGGCTCCCATGCCCACGATCACCTCATCCTCCACGGTACAGCCGTGAACGATGGCGCCGTGGCCTACGGTGACCCGATTTCCCAGGCTGACGGGGAATCCCCGTCCCGTGTGCAGGACGCAATTGTCCTGGATGTTGCTTTCATCTCCGATCACCAGAGTCTCATTGTCCGCACGGACCGTGGCGTTGTGCCAGATGCTCACCTGTTTTCCCAGGCGCACATTTCCCAGCACCACTGCGGAAGGTGCGATCTTTACGCCCTCCCCGCAGACGGGAGTCGCTTTTTCTTCTGCCGAAATCTCTTCGGTCATGTCCTCTTCCTTCCATTGCAGGCGATGGAGCTCGCCCTCCCGTTCCAGACCGGTAAAGCCCTGCTGCCGCAGCGCTTCGTACAGGACAATGGCTACGCTGTTGGCCAGGTTTAAGGAGCGGATTCCGTTTCCCATGGGAATGCGGATGCAGCGTTCCTCGTTCTCCACCAGGATCTCCTCGGGGATCCCGGCGCTCTCTTTGCCGAACATGATGTAGTCATCGGGGCCGAAGGTCACCTCGTCGTAGGAACGCTTTGCCTTGGTGGTAGCCATCCAGACCTTCGCGCCGGGGTGTTTTTCGGTAAAATCCGCGTAATTCACGTACCTGGTCACATCCAGGTCGTTCCAGTAGTCCATTCCGGCCCGCAGGAGCTGCTTTTCCGTGATCTGAAATCCCAGGGGCTCGATCAGATGCAGCGAGGTGCCGGTGGCAACGCAGGTCCGCCCGATGTTCCCCGTGTTGGAGGGGATTTCGGGCTGGTGCAGAATAATATGCATAACTTCCTCCCGGAGCGGCCTTAAGCCTTCTCCTGACGGAGCTTTTCCACGAAGTGCGCCAGGCGGCCCATGGCCAGCTTCAGCTTCTCCAGGGAATATGCGTAGGACACCCGCAGGAAGCCTTCTCCGCTGGCACCGAAGGCGGTGCCGGGCACTGCTGCCACCTTCTCTTCCGCCAGGAAGCGGCCTGCGAACTCATCGCTGGTCATGCCGAATTCCTTGATGCAGGGGAATACATAGAAAGCGCCGTAGGGCTCGAAGCACTCCAGCCCCATTTCACGGAAGGCGTTCAGCAGGAAGCGTCTGCGCTGGTCGTAGGATCTGCGCATCTCCTCCACGTCAGCGTCTCCGTTTTTCAAAGCATCCACTGCAGCGTACTGGCTGTTGGTGGGTGCGCACATGATGGCGAACTGATGGATCTTGGTCATCTGCTTGATGATGATCTCGGGACCGCAGGCATAGCCCAGTCTCCAGCCGGTCATCGCGTAAGCCTTGGAAAAACCGTTGATGAGAATGGTGCGTTCCTGCATGCCGGGCAGAGAAGCGATGGAAACATGCTTACCCTTGTAGGTCAGCTCTGCGTAGATCTCGTCAGACATGACATAGATGTCATGCTTGATGATGACCTCTGCGATGCTCTCCAGGTCGGATTTTTCCATGATGGCGCCGGTGGGGTTGTTGGGGAAGGGCAGGATCAGGAGCTTGGTCTTCTCCGTGATGGCGTCCTCCAGCTCTTTCGCCGTCAGACGGAACTCATTCTCCGCCTTCAGATCGATGATCACCGGTTTTGCCCCTGCCAGCAGTGCGCAGGGCTCATAGGAAACATAGCTGGGCTGGGGGATCAGTACCTCATCCCCGGGGTTGCACATGGCGCGGATCCCGATGTCGATGGCCTCGGAACCGCCCACAGTCACCAGCACTTCCTTCATGGGATCGTAGGTGATGCCCTGAGAACGGTGCAGATAATTGCAGATCTCGGTACGCAGCTCTTTTAAGCCGGAGTTGGAGGTATAGAAGGTCTTCCCCTTCTCCAGCGCATAAATGCCCTCGTCACGGATGTGCCAGGGGGTGTCGAAATCGGGCTCACCCACGCCCAGCGAGATCACATCCGGATCGTTCATCTCGGTGACAATATCGAAAAATTTGCGGATTCCCGAGGGCTGGATCCCGACAATGGTATCAGCTAACGGATTTCTCATGGCGTTACAATCTCCCTCTCATCTTCTGCTTCGGGTCCCAGGATTGTTCCGTGATCCTTGTATTTTTTCAAAATAAAGTGGGTAGCGGTGGAAAGCACCGTATCCAGGGTGGACAACTTGTCGGTCACAAAACTGGAAACCTCCCGCAGGGACTTTCCTTCCAGGGTTACCAGCAGATCGTAACCGCCGGAGATCAGATACACGCTCTGCACCTCGGGGTACTTGTAGATGCGCTCCGCGATGTTGTCAAAGCCCTGTCCTCTCTGAGGGGTCACACGGACCTCAATGAGAGCTGTTACCTTGTCCACGGAAGTTTTCTCCCAATTGATCATCGTATGATAGCCGCAGATGATCCCCGCGTCTTCCAGGGCCTGCAGTTCATTTACGATGTCGATCTCCTGGGTGCCCAGCAGCACCGCCAGATCCTTCAGATCGATACGGCTGTTTCTCTCAATGATGCGAAGCAATTCCTCTCTGGTTTCCATCTCATCCTCCTGTCGCCGGCCCTTCCGGCTCTTTTGTAGGGATCTCCCCTCGTTCTCGTTTCAAATATAATAATCTTTTCTTCGAAATATTGCGATAGTAAAATGCTTATTTTGCGCTATTCCCGGTACAACGCATCCTTCCCCGGTCGGTCCAGAAAACGGATCTCCTCCTCATTACGCAGGATTCCCGCCTTTTCTGCCGTTGTTTTCCCCACAATGCAGGCCGGGATCCCGGTTTCCTGCAAGCGTTCTGTCATTTTGGCTCCAAAAGGGGTCAAAACCAGCATAGATCCGCCACTTAAAAGTTCGTAGGGATTTACATCACACAGTTCTGCGATCTCAATCGTTTCCTGCCGGATGGGAAGTTTCTTCAGATCCAGATCCAGTCCCACGCCGGCCCGCTCCGCCAGCTCCTTCAGCGCCGCCAGGATCCCGCCTTCCGAGGCATCATGCATTTCCAGAGGGAACACTTCTCCCCTTGCAAAGGCCTCCTCGCGCATGGCAAAAATGACTTCCGCTTCCGGACGCAGAGAAAGATCTCCTGCATAGCCCTTCGCGGTACGGATCAATCCTTCCGGGAAATGCTCCCGGATGCGGTCCTCGAATTTTTCCGCCAGAATGGCGGTGCCCTCCAGACCCATGGATTTCGTCACCACCACGTCGCAGTCCGTCATCCGGCCTCCGGAAATCGCGGCCTCCTCCGGGATCTCTCCCAGAGCCGTCACCACGCACAGGATCTCCGATACGGTCTCCGTCACCCGGGTCTGTCCTCCCAGGATCTGCAGCCGTGCTTCCGCGCAGAAGGCATCCGCCTCTTTCATGATCCCGTCCAGAGCTTCATGCTCCGTTCCTTCCGGCAAAAACAGCGTGATCTCAAGCCCCGTGGGCCTTGCACCTCCTGCCAGAAGGTTGTTGACTGTTTTGGTTAGCAGTGTTTTGATGCTGCAACTCCCGGGAAAATCCGGGATCCTCTCCGGTACGATCACGCCTTCCCGATGGCAAATCGCCACCCGGCAACCCGAAGATAGAGAAAAAGCGGCGCAATCGTTCCCGACCGCTGCGCCGCTGCTTATTTCTTCTCGATATGGACGAACATGCTTTAAAACCGATTTTTTCAGCACATTCACGGGAAGTTTTCCAGATTCCATCTTTGCCTCCCTGCCCGATTCCTCCGCCTTACTCAGCAGGCGGTGCGGAATACGCGGCAATCACCGCTTTCACCTGATCGATGCTGCCGGAACCGATAGCCGCCATGATAGCCGCATAAGCTTCCGGATTGTCAGTCACGACACCGACCACCGCACTGGCGGGAGAGAGGTTGTAGGTACTTCTGTTCACCTCTTCCTTGCTGACCTGGACACCATTCTCGGTAACGATCTTCCAGAGTCTTGCCTTGACGCCGTTGTGTGCGCCGCTGGTGGTGATATAGCCGAAGGGCAGTCCCTCGTTTGCGATGATATTGTCATGATCGGGGTAGGTGGTCTCCAGCACTTCGCTTTCGTAGGACACCTTCCGGTTCACGGTATCCCTGGTCTCCTTGCCGTAAAGGGTGAAGGTGATCTTCTTGTCGGAAGAGGTGGTTCCTTCCACATAGATGGGATAATCCGTGCTGTTAACGAATTTAAAGTTCTTCCCGGAGCTCTCGGCGATAGCCGCATCCATGGAAGGCTGTACATAGGTGATGATCATGGAGTGGTTGTAACGCAAGGTCACATCCAGCTCAGCCAGCAGTACTGCATTGTACAGGGTGGAAGACACCTGGCAGATACCGCCGCCCAGACTCTCCACCACCTGGCCGTTCAGATAGGAACCTGCCAGGAAATAGCCGTTTGCCTCGGAGAAGGGAGTGATGAGGGACAGGGTATCCAGCTCATCGCCGGGGTACAGCAATGTTCCGTTGATGAGGCGGCAGCCATTGGCCACATTAGCGCTTCTGGCAGATCCGGAGGATGCATAGGAGGTGGTAAAGGTTCCCAGCACATCCTGCACCTCGTTCAGACTTCCGTCACCGCCGCGGGGTACATCCGTCTCGTAAACCAACTCAATGGAGGCTTCGGAGCCGTCCCACTGGCTGACAAGAAAATCACTGATCTTCGTACCGGAGGCTTCCACATCCAGCTTGTAGCCGATCTGGCCCTCGGTGATGACAAACTCGCCGTCCTGTCTGGTAAGCTTGAAATCCACGGCATCCTGGTCATAGGCCAGGCACTGTTCCTGCAGAAAAACATCGATATTGTTCAGGCTGACACCCAGCTCGATGTCAAAAACCCGCTTGTTGTGCTCCAGGTCCTTGGCTGCTTTATACCGCTGAATGACATTTCCGGTAGTGATGAGGCCCTCTGCCTCCTCTACCAGTCCGGGATTGCTCCAGTAGAGTCCCAGCACTTCGGGCTTTACGGTCACGACCACGCCGTCCCGCAGCTGCAGATTGATGTTGGTGTCCCGCAGAGAATCGATGTAATTCTCAATGGCCGCGGAAGCCTGGTCCGCAGTCATGCCGGACAGATCCACATCGCCCGCAAACACGCCGTTAGGGATCTGCTCCGCAGCGCTTGCCTTCATGGAAAATGCCCCTGTCAAAAAGAGCGCGGCGGCAACACCCGCAAACGCTCTCATGGCAAGAGAAATGAGACTTTTTTTCATTTTTTCATCCTCATGCTATAAATCAACAGACCGCTTCGCGTTCTGTTGACACACATTCGCAATCCGCTGATTTCCCTGCTTCGCGGGAAATCGCTACTTGCTCATGTTTGTGCGGGTCAATCAATCAAAGATTCTCGTTCACGCAAGCATGATTCGCATCTTTGATTTTTGACCCTGTTTTATACATATGCTAAAATTAACGGGATCACCATCGCTACCACAAGTAGCAGCACAATGACGGCTGCGACGGTTCTTTGTGTCTTTTTATTGTTGAGATTAAACATATTTTTCCTCTGTTTTGCCGGCGCTATGCGCCCATATGTCGAGCACATATTATAATATGAAATATCCTTTTTTTGCAAGTTTTATTATCTTTATATTTGTCCTGGCGCACGGCATCCGGAGAAATCGAAGGCTCCGGAATAAGGCGGAAGCAGACTTCTGGGAGCGGGAGGAGCAGGCAAACGCCACCAGGCGCAAGCCTCTGGATGATCTGGTCTATGTGCGCATCCCTCTGGAAGAGCTGCCTACGGGAGTCCTGACGGATACGGAAGAAGTGCAGGGCTGCCTGCAGGTGCTGACGGATCTTTCGAAAGAGCAGATCGTAAACCTCACGGGCTACACCAACACGGACTTGAAACTACGCTACGGTGCCCCCAATCTGCCGGACTTAAGCCGCATGGATGAGAATTTCACCCTGCTGGTGCAGACCCTGGAAAGATGGGCCGGCTACCTGTGGGAGCACGGGGAAGCAGATGCAGCCGTCCGGGTGATGGAGTATGAGGTCTCCGTCCGTGCGGATGACAGCAGCGCTTACCGCCGGCTTGCAAGATATTACAGGGACCGCGGCATGGACTACCGCATTGACGACCTGGTCACCGCTGCGGTGGAGCTGCGCTCCTTAAGCAAAAATGCCATTCTCCGGTCTCTTTCCGAGATCCGGGAATCTTGATCTTACGCGTTCAGACTGTTCAGGAAACGGAGGAAGCCCGCACGGCCTTCTTCCGTTTTTTTGTACACGCCCGCGTCTTCCAGCACCTTCATGAAGACTTTTCCGATCTCGTTTTGCAGGATCTCGTCCACATTGCTTTCCGTGATCTCCGGGTACTCCGGCAGGAAAGCTTCCACCCAGTCGGCGTGCTTTGCGATGGTCTCATCCGCCCTCAGATCCGCCTTTTCCAGGATCGCGGTTCGGACCATTCCCATCTCGCCTTTCAGTCTGGCGGGCAGCACTGCCAGTCCCATGACCTCGATGAGGCCGATGTTTTCCTTCTTGATGTGGTGCAGCTCCGCATGGGGATGGAAAACTCCCAGAGGATGCTCTTCGGTGGTGATGTTGTTCCGCAGCACCAGATCCAGCTCGTAGAGATCTCCCCGCTTTCTGGCAATGGGAGTGATGGTGTTGTGAGGTGTTCCGTCGGTCTCGGCGAAGACAAAACACTCAGGATCGGAGTATCCCCGCCATGCCTGCAGGATCCGGTCCGCCAGCTCGATGAGCCGGTCCGTATCGGCGCAGGAAAGACGCAGTACGGACATGGGCCAGTTGACAATTCCGACACGAACGTCGGAAAATCCCTCCACGGAAAATTCCTGCTCCACCGGTGCCTTAGCCATGGCAAATTCATAATGTCCGCCCTGGAAATGATCGTGGCTCAGGATGGATCCGCCCACGATGGGCAGGTCTGCGTTGGATCCCACAAAATAGTGGGGGAACTGCTTCACGAAATCCAGAAGCTTGCAGAATGTAGCCCTCTCGATCTTCATGGGAACATGAGCGGAGTTAAACACGATGCAGTGCTCGTTATAGTACACGTAGGGAGAATACTGGAATCCCCACTGTGCCCCGGCGATGGTGACGGGAATGATGCGATGGTTCTGGCGGGCAGGGTGATTCACTCTGCCGGCGTAGCCTTCATTCTCCCTGCAAAGCAGGCACTTGGGATACCCGGAAGCCTTGGCCGCACCTGCAGCCGCAATGGCCTTGGGATCCTTCTCCGGCTTCGACAGATTGATGGTGATATCCAGATCCCCGTAGGGCGTGGGGGTCACCCACTTCACATCCTTGCAGATCCGGTAGCGGCGGATATAATCCGTATCCCGACTCAGCTTGTAGTAATAGTCCGTTGCTTCCTCGGGAGAATGGGCATAGTGCTCCCGGAAGGTACGGATCACTGCGCTGGGGGGAGGCACCAGCTGTCCCATCAGCTTTGTATCGAACAGGTCGCGGTAGGTTACCGTATTTTCCGGCAGGAGTCCGCGCCGGACCGCCTCCTCCAGGAGTTCTGCCAGAATGGGCTCCAGCTCCTCTTCCTTCGTCTCCGGCAGTCCGCCTTCGCCGGCATCATCCTCTCCGTAAATCTCCAGCAGGCGGTTCACCGTGAGGATCACATCCTCCTCGGGCACCAGTCCCGTGTCTACACCATATTTTACAAGTCTCTTAATTGCATCCTGAAGCATATCCTGTCGTTCTCTCCGGTTTGTTCTTTCGTATTTTACAGTTTGCAGGGGCCGTCGCCGATGTCCACCACATAGAAGTCCGCAGCGTAGCCGATCTTCTCCAGGTAGGCATCTCCCACGGTCTTAATGAAGTTCTCGATCTCGCTCGACTTGACGATGCTGACGGTGCAGCCGCCAAATCCTGCGCCGGTCATACGGGATCCGATGACCCCGGGTACCTTCCAGGCCGCATCCACCAGGGTATCCAGCTCGATGCCCGTCACCTCGTAGTCATCCCGCAGGGATTCGTGAGATGCGTTCATCAGCTGTCCGAAGACCTTGATGTTGCCGTTTTTCAGGGCATTTACGGCTTCCTTGGTCCGCTGGTTCTCATAGACCGCATGGCGCGCTCTTCTGGCTCTGTCCCCGTTCTTGATCATGGGAGAAAACTTCTCGAAGGTTGCCTCGTCCAGCTCTCCCAGAGAGCGGATGTCCACCATCTCCTGCAGCTCCTTCAGTGCGGTCTCGCACTCCTGTCGTCTCTCGTTGTATTTGGAATCTCCCAGTCCGCGCTTCTTGTTGGAGCAGGCAATGACGATCCTCGCATCATCCAGATGCAGAGGCGCATACTGATACTCCAGCGTAGCGGTGTCCAGGAAAATCGCGTGATCCTTCTTACCCATGGCAATGGCAAACTGATCCATGATGCCGCAGTTCACGCCGTTGTAATTGTTCTCGGAAAACTGTCCGATGAGGGCCAGATCCTGATTGGACACTTCAAATCCGAAGAGATCCCGCAGGATAAATCCGGTCAGTACCTCTACAGAAGCGGAGGAACTGAGGCCGGAGCCGTTGGGGATGTTTCCGAAGAGCAGCAGATCCAGTCCCTGCTTTACCTCCATGCCCTTCTGACCGAAGGCCCAGATCACGCCCTTGGGATATGCGGTCCAGTTCTTGTCCCCGCCGGGATTCAGACTGTCCAGATCGGACTCGATCACACCCAGATTTTCAAAATTCGCGGAGAAAAACCGGAGCTTCCGATCCTGTCTTGCTCTTGCAACACCGTAGGTGCCGATGGTGAGAGCGCAGGGGAACACGTGACCCCCGTTGTAATCCGTATGCTCGCCGATGAGATTGACTCTGCCGGGTGCAAAATATACCGCAGCGTTTTCTCTGTCGCCGAATGCCTTTTCAAATTTTTCCAGCAGATTTTCCTTGTTGATCTCCGATGCCATTGTTACTCATCCTCCCTGGTGATCTTTCCCTTGTCTGCGAAAAAGCGCAGATAGTTCCTGCGCTTTTCATGAATCCTTACAGACGCACTTTGACTACTATACAGCGACGCTTACGCCATTTCAAGACCTTTCTTAAGCTCTTCCATCAAAGCGTCCAAAGCGGCGAAGACTTTCTCCTGATGCTCCTCGATGTAAGCCTCGTCCTTATTGGCTCCCGCCTGTTCCAGTCCCAGGGCCTTTCTTGCGAAATCCTCAGCACCGATGGTCCTTGCGGAGCTCTTCAGGGAATGGGCGTGAACCTGATAGCTGGACCAGTCCTTCTCTTCCTTGGAGCGGATCATCTGACTCTTGTAGTCGGGTTTTAAGAATTCCTGGATCATTTCCAGATAAAAATCTTCCATGTCTCCGCAATATTCCAGGCCAACCTGAATATTCAGAGACGGGAATCTTCCGGCCAGATCGCTCACGTTTTTGTCCTCCTTATCTTCTGCCCCCATCGCATTCTCGGGGATATTGCTTGCAAAAAGCGCGCTCCCCGTCTGACTGGGCATGATTCCGGGCTGCACATCCGTCACAGCCCCCTCCGAAATGCTCTCCGCTGCAGAGGGCTGAGAATCCTTCCCTGGCTGCGAACCGGGAATTTCCAGGTCTGCACTGCGGGTTGCACTGCCTGCTGCCACCATATTTTCATAAGCCACTTCGTCGCGGCTTTCCGTAGGCTCGTAATTCCAGAGGATCTTGTCCTTGGGAAGATACCGGATCAGGATCTTGCACAGATCGTTCTCACGCACAGGCTTTGCCAGATACTCCGTAAAGCCCGCCCAGAGGTACTGTTCCCGGGCGCCGGATACGGCGTTGGCCGTCAGCATGATCATGGGGATGTCCTGATTGATGCAGTTGTCCATCTTGTGGATCCGGTTTAAAGTCTCGATACCGTCGATCTCCGGCATCAGATGATCCAGGAAGACGATATCGTAGAGATTTCTCTGAACCTTTTCCAAGCATTCCATGCCGCTCTCGGCCAGGTCTACCTGGATCTTGGTCTCCTTTAAGAGTCCCTGCATGACCTTCAGGTTCATGGGGATGTCGTCCACCACCAGGATCCTTGCGGAAGGTGCCGTAAACGCGGATGCGGTGACGGAGCGCTCCAGCTGGACCGTATCCTTGTACTCCCGGAAATCTCCCATCTTTTCCTTGCCCCGGACTGCCTGAGGAAGCTCCAGGGTAAAGACGGAACCGGTGCCGTACTCGCTCTCCGCCTTCAAAATACCGCCCATACGGATGGTCAGCTGTCTGGCGATGCGCAGGCCCATGCCCGTGCCTTCAATGCTGCGGTTTTCCTTCAGGTCCACCCGCTGGAAGGCGTCGAAGATCTTCTCCAGATTTTCGGGGCGGATGCCGATGCCCGTGTCCGCCACCCGGACCACCAGGATGATCTTGCCGCTTTCCGCTTCCTTCTGGGACACATCCACGCTGATGCCGCCCTCCCGGGTGTATTTCACCGCGTTGGTCATGAGGTTGGAAATGATCTGACGGATCCGTACCTCGTCGCCGAAGAGGATGGCAGGCAGGTCGGGATCGTTGGTGATGTTCAGCTCCAGACCCTTCTCCCGCACCCGGGCCGCCACCATATTCTGGCAATCCGTCAGGAGCTTGCCCAGACGGTACTCGTTTTCCACGATCTCCATCTTGCCGGACTCCACCTTGGAGATGTCCAGCACATCGTTCACCAGAGCCAGCAGGCTTCGGCCCGCGCTCTCGATGTTTTTCGAATATTCCACGATCTGAGGGTCTCTGCACTCCTTCAGGATCATGGCGTTCATTCCCAGGACGCCGTTGATGGGGGTCCGGATCTCATGTGACATATTTGTCAGAAATGCGCTCTTGGCCAGATTTGCCGCATCCGCCTCGTCTCTGGCTTCCTGCAGCTGGTCCATCATGCTCATGAGCTGGACATAGTCCGGCGTATCGATGGTAAACAGCAGAAACAGGATCAGCAGGGTGGCCGTACAGTACCCGATGAGCACCTCGGGATAGAAGAAGCTCTGCAGCAGGATCACCACGAACTCCAGTCCCACAAAGATGGCCAGAGCCACGATACTCCGTTTCTTGAACTGCTTATGGTTCAGGATCAGGAGCCGGACGCCGTTCAGCACAAAGATGATCATGGGAATAAAGGTCACCAGGAAGAAGGGCCCGTGCTTGTACTGGCCGTTTTCGTCAAAGTAGAAGATCCACCTGGTATAGGGAGTGGAAAAGATAAAGACTGTGCTGACGATGAGGATCGTCATGTTCACCTTTTTGTTCAGGGCGCGCTTGGATTCGCTGCGGTCCTCGATCACATTTTCCACATAGCGACAGAAGGCGTATCCGCAATACACCTGGTAGAAAAAGAGCGCGGTATTCAGACCCGTATTCAGCCAGCGGGGGAAATTCGGATAATAATCCACAATGATGGCCGTGATGACATCCAGGGCGGTAGCCGTGAAGAGCACACGAACGAAAGTCAGATAATTTTCGATCATCTCATCCCGACCGTATTTCAGTCGCAGAGCGAAATATACGGTTGCCAGGATGAATGCGGAAAGCAGTTCGTAACTGAAATTATACATAAATACGCCTCGTCGTTGGGCAAATTAGCCTATTGTTCTTTCATTTTACACTATTTCCCTGAGAAAAAGAGGAAAAAATCTATAAAATAAAAGACCTTCGGGCACTTGTCCGAAGGTCTTTTATTTCGTTGTTTTATGCTTCCAGAATGCCGTACAGAATGCGGTAAAGAGTCTTGGCATCCTCCTCGCTCTTCAGTGTGGGACAAAGGCCGCCAACTTTGAAGGGAATGTCCTTGCATTTTTCCTTCAGGGCCTCGCCTTCCGGCGTGATGGAGATCATGGTGACCCGCTCGTCCTCCTTGGAACGGCATCTGGTGACATAGCCGTTTTTCTCCAGGGTTTTCAGTAAGGGCGTCAGGGTACCGGCGTCCAGGAACAGTTCCTTTCCAAGCTCTCCCACGCTGATCTTCTCACGCTCCCAGAGCACCATGAAGACCACATACTGGGTATAGGTAAGCCCCAGGGGCTTCAGAAACGGCGTGTACGCCGATGTGATCTTACGCGCGCACGCATAAAGAGGAAAACAGATCTGGTTCCGTAATTTCAGCTGCTCGTATTCCTGTGCCATGTCTCTCCTTCCCGCTCTCCCGTTTACGCGCCGGCGTTCCGTCTCTTGGCCGTCAGATAATTTACTGCGGAGAGCGCGGCGATATTGCCCTCGCCTGCTGCCTTAATATACTGATAGGGCGCGCCCGTGATGTCTCCGGCGGCAAAGATGCCTTCGATGCCGGTCCTCATCAGTCGGTCGCAAACCACGGCATTTCCCTCGGTGGGCAGCCCGGGTACCAGCCGGTCCGGGGGCGTTGCCTCCCGCAGGACAAAAATTCCGTTACTATGATACTCCGAACCGGAGGAAGTCTTCAAGACCATTCCGCCCTCCTCTTTCAAAATCTCCAGAGGGGTGTCCTTCTCCACGATGATATTTGCGGCATTTCCCAGGCCCGGATATTCATCGGCACGATACTGGGGCAGGTAAGTGACTTTCTCGGCGACCTCTGCCAGGAAGGCGACCTCCGCTTCCTCCTCCGGGGAATAGCCCAGGACCAGCGCCGTCTTTCCGCGGTAGAGCGCCGCATCACAGGTGGCGCAGTAGCTGACGCCTCTTCCCAGATTTTCCTGCTCCCCGAGGATGGGCTTTTCCATCACCACGCCGGATGCCAGGATCACGGTCTCCGCTTCGTAATTGTCCTTGCCGCCCTGGAGGGCAAAATAATCCCCCATGGAGTAAATGCCGCCGATGCGGTCCTGCAGGATCTCAATGCCCATTTTGTCCAAATGCGCCTGAAATACCTTCGCCAGATCGCTTCCGGCGATCTCCGGAAGTCCCAGATAATTATCTACTCTGTGGGCCTTGCGGAGCTTTCCGCTCAGGTCCGGATCTCCGATCAAAAGAATCTTTTTATTCCGCAGGGTGGCGGTAATGGCCGCTTCCAGTCCTGCGGGGCCGGTGCCGATAATGGCGATCTCTACTCTCTCCATGGGTTACCTCCTGTTTTGTTTGCGGTTAGGGGACTGGCTCAGATCAGGGACTCCACGCACTTTCTCAGATCGTCCATGGATGCGGTGGGCTCAAAGCGTGCAACCACCTCGCCCTCGCGGTTTACCACGAACTTCGTGAAGTTCCATTTGATGTCGGGATTCTTTTTGTAATCCTTATCGATCCCCTTAAGCATAACAGACATTGCAAGTGCTGCGGGAGATTTTCCGAAACCTTCGAATCCTTTTTGGCTCTTCAGGTAGGTAAAAAGGGGAATGGCGTTCTCGCCGTTCACGTCCGCCTTGGCCATCTGAGGGAATTGCGTGTTGTACTTCAGAGTGCAGAACTCATGAATCTCCTCGTCGGTGCCGGGGGTCTGTCCGGCGAACTGGTTGCAGGGCACGTCCACGATCTCCAGTCCCTTGTCGTGCAGATCCTCATACATCTTCTCCAGAGGCTCATAGTGCGGGGTAAAGCCGCAGCCCGTTGCGGTGTTTACCACAACTACTACCTTCCCTCTGAAATCTCCCATGGAAACCTCTTCGCCCTGTGCGTTCTTAACAGTGATATCGTAAAATCCCATTTTGTACTCCTTTCCTTCCGCCGTGTTGCGGCTACCTTTCCGTATCCCGGATTTGCTTTCCATCGGTGGCGTCCCACCGGGTTTATTGTTTTGAACAATTATATTGTATCAAATACTTTTAATCTGTCAAGTACCTTTTTTCAAATATTTTTGGAGGAAAGGGAATGCAGCAAAAACCCGGTAAACACAAAGAAAATCCGGTGATCACATCCCCTCATCGGAATCGGATCGCCGGATTTTCCATGCTTCTTTATTCAGTTTTATGCCTCGGGCTCTTCAAAGAACAGTCCGGACTTCTTCAGTGCGGGGCGCACAGCCAGGTACACCGCTACGGATACCACTGTGGAAACCACTGCATTGATGGTGGTGGCGCCGATGTTCCATGCCAGGGTCAGCTCCGCTGCGGGCTTGCCCAGGATCACCAGCTTGTAGAAATATCCCACCAGGGGATCGAAGATCACGTTGAACAGCAGGCCGCCTGCCGCTGCCAGGATCACGTGGCGCAGGAGCTTCTTGTGATCCGTCTCTTTGGAAATGTGGAAGACCTTATGAGCGATCAGGCCGGTGATAAGGCCGATGCAGAGCTTCAGGATCAGGGTCTTGGGGGCATACACCACATAGATGGGATCGAAAAGATCACCGATGGTCATGCCGATGGCACCGCCCAGTCCTCCGTAGAGGCCTCCCAGGAGCAATGCTCCCAGTACACAAACCGCGTTGCCCAGGTGAATGGAGGTTGCGTCTCCTCCGGGAAGCGGGATCTTGATCTGCAGAAATGTGAACACCACATAGGAGAGTGCGGCAAGGAGTCCGGTGAACGCTACTTTCAGCAGTCCTTCATGATACTTAGCGTTTGCAGTCATTTTTTCATTTTCCTCCTCTTTCGATCATTTTCGTTTCTCTCGAAACTTAACTGTTATTATACCCATGTCTGGTATGATTACTATGCCCAATTATTGAAAAAATAATAAGGTCAGATACGGACGTTTCCTTGATTTTTCGGGAAATGTACTGCACCAGTAAAGGATTTGTCGGTCGAGTTTCCTTTTGGCCCTGTGGATATAAGAAAGCGGAGGGTATAAACCCTCCGCTCGTTTCCTTATTACTCCAGCGTATCGTAGTAGATGATCTGATCCGCATAGTCGGACCATACCAGGCAGATCCAGGTCTTGCCCTGGTTCAGCACCACTTCTTTTTCCTCGTCGTTGTCGTAGTAGTAATAATGAGTCGCACTGGTAAGGGTGGACTCGTTGGCATACTGTCTGCTCCAGAAACCTGCGATAGCCTTGCCTTCCGTGAAAATCAGGCACTCTCCCACACCGTCCACGCTTAGGGACAGATATCCCTTGTCGTCCAGATAGCAGCCCTCCGTGATCTTCAGGATCACATTTTTCACCGCCAGCTGTTCGCCGGTACGCTCATCGATCTGGGCCTTACCGAACTGATAACGATAATAGAGACCATCCTCGGGATTGTAGACAAAATACGGGCTGCCGGAGCCTGCGTAGCCGTTTGCGACGCCTGCGCCGTTTCCGCCGGGATAGATAGTCTTCACATCCACTCTGTCCTCATAGGTCAGAGTGATGTCATCCGCAAACTGCAGTCCCTGCTCGTAACGGTCACGGTACCCGGTCTCATATCCCTGGCGGGATACAGCCTTGTTGTAACCGTCGATGGTCATGATACCGGTGTACTCCGTAGCATAGCCTGCGGCTTTCCGCTTCTCGGAACGGGAAAAGGCCTCGTCGGATGGATCATCGATACCGCTGACAGCAGCAGAGATATTGTCCACATATTCGCTGTTGATGGTGGGTCCCACATAAGGAACCGCCAGTCCCCAGTTGCAATAGATGGCGTCGAAGGAGCAGGCCTCCTGCAGGAAGTAAAAACGGCTGCTGCGCAGAGGACCGATGTAGTCCAGCTCGTCGTAATCCTCAAAGATGCCCATGAGACGCGTGCAGCTTCCCTTTTCCATAGGAGCCTCAAAGATCACACTGGCCTTGGCGATACCGTACTGAGGCAGCGCAGGCTGATTGTTGGGGATCATGACCGCCATGGGGCGGCGATTGGCAACGGCAGTGTCCTTCCACTCACCGGTGAGGCGGCTCTGGATCTTGCCATCCCGCTCCACCCGTTCTCCGATGGCGAAGGAAATCTCCTCTCCGCCGGGCACGGGATCTGTATCCTCTGTGGGGGTCTGTACCGGGTCTTCCGTGGTCTGATCCTCCACGGGAGTCGTGCTCGGACCGGCGATCACCTCAGGCGTCAGAGGCGCAGGACCTTCCGTATCGTCCTCCAGTCCCGCACAGCCGCTGAGTCCCAGCATGATTGTCAATAAAAGGGCTATGGTTCTTTTTTTCATAAGGATTCTCCCTCCCGTGCGCGGTGCGCCGGGTGGATCTTGCTTTTACATAATAAAATAGACCGCTCAGGGTCCCTGTTTTCATGAATGTCGCCGAAACAAACCCTTAAAGGCTTATTTCGGCGACCGTGCTGGTGGCCGGACTTGAACCGGCACGGAGTTGCCCCCGAGGGATTTTAAGTCCCTTGCGTCTACCGATTTCGCCACACCAGCATTCCCGGCGAAGGTTGAATCCTTCGCCAAACGGCTTTTATTCTATCACAGGGGCAGGCAAAAAGCAAGGATACCGGTCCCCGGAAAGACCGCACTAAATGGCGTTTTCAGCCTCTTTCTGCTCCAGTTCAAAGTGCAGGATCGTGGCAGAATAGGGCGGAAGCGTGATGTTCAGATATCCCGTCTGCAGCTCATGGTATGCACCGTCCTTCTCATATCCGTCCTCCAGAGTTCGGAAGACCTGGTGCATATAGCCGTGGCGGTGGGTACCGATCTCCCAGACACAGATGCTCTTAAAGATCTCGTCGGGATTGTTGTTGATCAGGATCAGGCTCTGGCCCTGTCTGGTAAAACGGCCGTAAGCCAGGTAATTGTAACCGCCATCGATCTCCTTGAGAGATCCGGTGCGAAGCTCCGGATAGCGGTTTCTCAGGGCGATGATGTCCCTGTGAAAAGCGATAAGTTCCCGGTCCTCATGTCCCCAGGGATAAGTCCTGCGGTTGTCCGGATCCGTGAATCCGCACACGCCGGCCTCGTCTCCGTAGTAAATGGTGGGGGCCCCCACCCAGGTCATCTGGATCACCACCGCCTCGCGGAAAACGCCCTTA
>JAEEGH010002714.1_pt1 | contig 47474 bp, 35 predicted proteins | sample 9134181 | NCBI WGS metagenome assembly JAEEGH01 (sample SAMN16246544, study PRJNA631951) | gut metagenome | biome: gut microbiome; feature: rumen; material: DP-attached | host: Bos | place: Iran: Karaj | collected 2018-10
AGGATAGGTTCTACACTCACAAACTCGTCGCCCATCTTCTGTGCAGTCTCTTGCGCGCGCACGAGTACATTATTACTATCACCAGAGAGATATGGCTGACCTGCGCCCTGAACTTTGGGCAGATGCTGTATCTCCTGATCAATGAGCATCTCAATCTGCTGGCCGTTAACACCAAGCTTCTGGAAGATGAAGTTGGTTACGTCCTTAGCCTTTGCGATTACTCCTTTCAGGATGTGAGCAGGTTCTATGGCCTGCTGACCGTTCATCTGTGCAGTGTTAACTGCCTCCTGAACAGCCTCCTGTGCTTTGATTGTAAACTTGTCTAATGTCATATTTAGCTCCTTTCTTTATTTTTTGATAACAAGAACATAAGAACATATTTTTTTGTTGCTCCATTGTGGGCGCAGCTATTTTTGTTCCTATGTTCTTATTATCTAAAAGCGTGCCGATGATTAATTTCTGACAAAATGGCATTGATTTATGTCTATTTGTCATATCTGATAGTCAAAATCCATATAAATGGGGATTGCACAAAAGTGAAAAAGTGTGTACCTTTGCAGCGCATTTCGGAAAATGCGCTGCGAGTGAAGGCTTGCACCTTTTATATACATAAGTTAATGAATTAATGAATAAGAAGATTGTTTTCGTGCTCTTAGCACTGGGTGGCCAGCTGGCCGCAGTTGCCACCCCTCTCAAGAGCCTCGACACTGAGGCCTTAAGCGATTCAAGTAAAGTAGTCGACCTCGACGAGGTAGTTGTTATCTCTCAGCCTAAGGAGCAGGTACGCCTGCGTCTGCAGCCTGTGAGCAGCAACGTGTTTGGTAGCGAGCAGCTTCAGCAGCTCAATGTACATGATCTGTCGCAGCTGTCGCAGTATGTACCATCGTTTGTGATGCCATCGTATGGTTCACGCCTCACATCGTCGATGTATATCCGTGGTATCGGTTCGCGTATCAACAACCCTGCAGTAGGTGTGTATTACGACAACATCCCACTGATGTCGAAGTCGGCATTCAATAACCATTTCTATATGCTGGATCGTGTAGACGTGCTGCGTGGTCCCCAGGGTTCGCTCTATGGTATGAACACTGAGGGTGGACTGGTGCGTATCTACTCTAAGAATCCTATGAACTATCAGGGCACTGATATCAAGTTGGGTATCGGCACTGGTCTGTATAGCAATGTAGAGGTGGCTCACTACCATCGTCCATCAGAGAAGCTGGCTTTCAGCGTGGCTGGATTCTACAGCGGACTGAAGGGCTTTATCGACAATCAGAACTTCGATAAGAAGAACGATCTGACCAACGAGGCTGGTGGTAAGCTCCGCTTGATTTGGCAGCCTGATACTTACACAAAGCTCGATTGGACAGCTGATTATCAGTATGTAAATCAGAATGGTTTCGGCTATGGTGAGCTGGATATCAATACTAATAAGGTACAGGATCCTGCTACCACCATCATGAATGGTTATAAGCGCAATATGTTCACTACTGGTCTCACTATGAGCACTGGTGTGGGTGGTGACTTGGAGTCGGCTCCAATGATCTTCACATCTACCACTAGCTATCAGTATCTGAGCGATCTGATGCTGATGGACCAGGACTATATGACTGGCGATTATCTGCAGTTGAGTCAGGCCCAGAAGATGCAGGCTCTCACACAGGAGTTCGTACTCCGTTCTCAGCATAATGCCCGTTGGCAGCATGCTACAGGCTTGTTTGGCTCGTATCAGTATCTGCGCACTGATGCACCAGTACTCTTTGGCGACGGTATCACAGGTCCTATCGGCAATGCTATTGCCAACGCAATGAAGAACTCTATGCTTAAGGCTATGATTGGTCGCTTTATGGGGCAGGGAATGAGTGCTGCTGCTGCTCAGGCTGCTGCACAGGCTGCTGTCGACAAGATGGGCGTAAATATGAGTGCTGAGATGGCTGTGCCAGGAGTTTATCATACTCCTCAGTTGACATATGCCGCCTTCCACGAGTCGAATATTCTGCTTAATGACCGTTTGAAGCTGACACTTGGTTTGCGATTAAATGCTGACATGGTGAAGATTGAATACGATGCGCTGGCATATATGAACATGACTGGTGGTACCGCTAATGCTACAGCTACCTATCATCTCACATCGCACGTTCAGGACAGTCGTTCTAAGACCTACGCACAGTTGCTGCCAAAGATCGGTCTTACTTATAGCTTCGACGAGAATATTGGTAACATCTACGCACTGGTATCAAAGGGCTATCGCGCTGGTGGATACAACTTCCAGATGTTCAGCGATGTGCTGCAGGCTGACCTGAATGCTCATCAGCAGGACGCTATGCGTGGCGACTACGATGTAGAGCACACTGCTGCCGATTACGACGCTATCAACGAGACTATCGCATATAAGCCAGAGGAGAGTTGGAACTATGAGATTGGTACACACCTCAACCTGTTTGGTGGTAGCACTCACTTCGACCTGGCTCTCTACTACATGCAGATTCGCAACCAGCAGCTGTCGATCATGGAGCCTAACAGCAACTATGGCCGCATAATGGTCAACGCTGGTAAGAGTCACTCATGCGGACTCGAGGCTACTCTGCGTGGTAAGGCTATCGATAATGCACTTGATTGGGCTGTAACCTATGCATTCACAAATGCTAAGTTTGATGAGTACCAGCATACCGTAGGTGGTTCTACATCTCCAAATACGGATACATTCGCTGGCGATTACGATGGCAACTATGTACCTTTCGTACCTCAGCACACTCTTAGCGCTATGGTTGACTGGCACATCGGCAAGTTCACCATTGGTGCCAACATGAATGGCCAGGGTAAGACTTGGTGGGACGAGGCTAACACCTACGCCCAGAAGTTCTATGCCGTAGCTGGTGCTCATGCTGACTACGATTTCGGCCCAGTAATGGTATCACTCTGGGGCCGCAACTTGACCAACACTAACTACAATACATTTGCCGTCGCATCGAGTGCAGTAGGTGGAACCCACTACTTCGCTCAGAAGGCAACACCACTCCAGGTTGGACTTGATGTTAATATCCACTTTTAACATCTAGCCCACCTGGGGCACAAAAAAATCCCTCGCCAAATGGCGGGGGATATTTTTTTTAATCTGTAAGTCTCGAAATTACTTACGCAGACCAAGAGCCTTGATGATAGCACGATAACGATTGATATCGTTAGTGTACAGGTACTTAAGCAACTTACGACGCTTACCTACCAGCATGGTCAGTGAGCGAGCTGTGTTGTGGTCCTTGTGATTCTTCTTCAGGTGCTCTGTCAGGTGAGAGATACGATAGCTGAAGAGTGCAATCTGAGCCTCGGCTGAACCAGTGTCAGTTGTGCTCTTACCGTACTTGCCAAAGATCTCTTCCTTCTTTGCTTTGTCTAAATACATAATTTTAAGATGTGATTAAATAATGTGCATAAACATCTTTCGGACGCGATTCTTGCCAATCACAGACTAGTTTACGTCGTCAGATGCATCGGATTTTCCGAAATGCGGCTGCAAAATTACAACTTTTTTTTGATTTAGCAAATTTTTCGCCAAAAAATGTGTACCTTTGCAGCCAAAATTTAAGTATTTAGGTATGCAGGATATCAGAAACATTGCAATTATCGCACATGTTGACCACGGAAAGACTACACTCGTGGACAAGATGATGCTGGCTGGACACCTGTTTCGTGAGGGACAGAATCTCAGCAATCAAGTATTGGATGCCAACGACTTGGAGCGCGAGCGTGGTATCACCATTCTTTCTAAAAACGTAAGTATCAATTGGAAAGGAGTTAAAATCAATATCATCGACACCCCAGGACACTCTGACTTTGGTGGTGAGGTTGAGCGTGTGCTCAATATGGCCGATGGCTGTCTGCTGTTGGTAGATGCATTCGAGGGTCCTATGCCTCAGACACGTTTCGTGCTGCAGAAGGCTCTCGAAATCGGACTTAAGCCTATCGTAGTAGTTAATAAGGTGGATAAGCCTAACTGTCGCCCTGAAGAGGTCTACGAGATGGTGTTCGACCTGATGTTCTCGCTCAATGCTACTGAGGATCAGCTCGACTTCCCCGTTGTATATGGCTCGGCCAAGAACGGTTGGATGGGTGAGGACTACAAGACTCCTACTGACAATATCACCTATCTTCTGGATAAGATCATCGAGGTTATCCCTGCTCCTAAACAGATGGAGGGTACACCACAGATGCTCATCACATCGCTCGACTACTCTAGCTATCAGGGTCGTATCGCTGTGGGTCGTGTGCATCGTGGCACTCTTAAGGATGGCATGCAGGTTACTATCGCTCATCGCGATGGTTCGATGGAGAAGACTAAGATTAAGGAGCTGCACACATTCGAGGGTATGGGACATGTACATACCGACCAGGTGGAGTGTGGCGATATCTGTGCTGTTATCGGACTTGAGAAGTTCGAGATCGGCGATACTATCTGCGACCTGGAGAATCCAGAGCCACTGCCCCCAATCGCTATCGATGAGCCTACTATGTCGATGCTCTTCATGATCAACGACTCGCCATTCTTTGGTAAGGAGGGTAAGTTTGTTACCTCGCGCCACATCAACGACCGACTGGAGAAGGAGCTCGAGAAGAACCTGGCCCTGCGTGTAAAGCCTTTCGAGGACTCTACTGATAAGTGGATCGTCTCTGGTCGTGGTGTGCTGCACCTCTCAGTGCTGGTAGAGACCATGCGTCGTGAGGGCTATGAGCTGCAGGTAGGTCAGCCACAGGTTATCTATAAGGAGATCGATGGTGTGAAGCACGAGCCTGTAGAAGAACTCACCATCAATGTGCCTGAGGAGTTCTCGTCTAAGATGATCGATATGGTAACCCGTCGTAAGGGCGAGATGACATCGATGGAGAGCCAGGGCGAGCGTGTAAACATCGAGTTTGATATCCCATCGCGTGGTATCATCGGATTGCGTACCAATGTGCTTACAGCCAGTCAGGGCGAGGCTATCATGGCCCACCGATTCAAGGAGTATCAGCCATACAAGGGCGAGATTGAGCGTCGTGTAAACGGTTCGATGATCTCGATGGATACTGGCAACGCCTTTGCTTATGCTATCGACAAGCTGCAGGATCGTGGTAAGTTCTTTATCGATCCAGGCGAGGATGTATACATGGGTCAGGTAGTGGGCGAGCATGTACACGACAACGACCTGGTGGTTAACGTGTGCAAGGCCAAGCAGCTTACCAACGTGCGTGCATCGGGTACCGACGATAAGGCTCGTATCATTCCAAAGACTGTGATGAGTCTTGAGGAGTGTCTGGAGTACATCAAGGGCGATGAGCTGGTTGAGGTTACACCTAAGTCGATGCGTATGCGCAAGACTATTCTGGATCACGACCAGCGTAAGAAAGCAAATAAGATTTAATAGATATGAAAAATGGGAGTCACTTAGATGACTCCCATTTATTTTTCCTAGCACGTTTGCGTGCGATAGGTCTAAGATGCTGCAGACGATACTCGCGTGGAGTAGTGTTCTGGAATCTGAAAAACGATGCGTAGAACGACTGACGATTGGCAAATCCCACCATCTCACCTATCTTCTCTATGGAAGTATCGCGATAGCGCTCGTTGGCCAGCAGAGCCATAGCCTCGTTTATGCGTAGCGTGTTTACATACCCGTTGTAGTTGATGTGAAACCTCTCGGCCATCACTGCCGTAATATAACGTGAATTTGTTCCAGTGTCGTAAGCCAGTTGACTAGCAGAATAGTTCCTGTCGCGATATTTCTTGTCTACCACGATTATCTGCATTATCTTCTCACAAATTTCGTCTTTCCTGTCTTCACCCAGCGCATCTCCATAGTCGGCTGGCATCTTTTTTACCTCACTAATACCATATTTTCCCATAAGCGGCTGCGAAGGTACAAAAAATCTGCGACATATCGCCCCCAGGGCCTGGCGCTTAACAGTTATTTAACATTACCACGCTGAGGCTGGGGCGTCGGGGGCTACGGCGGCGCCTAGGACTATCAGACCGGCAGCTGCAGTCAGGGCTAGGGCTTCGCCAAGGACGGCTCCACCTGTCTTACCACTGCGGAAGGCGAAACAGGGGTGGGGGAATAGGCGAGGATTAACCAACTTGCCATGCTTGTCTACCCACATGTTCGACTCTACCTTGATAGATTCTACATAGTCGGACACCTTAACTCTTGGTTCGGCATCGCCATCTTCTGTAAAACGATATTCTATGTCGGCAGCCAGAGCCAATGGCGTGGTGTGGCGTGTGTAGCGACGCTTGTCGCCCTTGCGGAACTTCTTGTTGGTGTCGAGAAATCGACCTTTGCTGGTGTTGCCCCAACTCTTTGGTTCGCCCACATAAATCATCTGTGGGTTGAGCAATAGTGGCAACTGCTCCCACGCATAGATGGTGTTGGCGCCATTAGGGGCTATGGTCAACAGACGGTCTTCGGGCTCGAAAGAATCCATGCGAGGTTGGCTGAGCGATTTAGATGCTCCATTTACCCAGACAAACGAGCGTGCCAGGTCGATATACATCACCTTATCGGTAAGGTTTTCGACCTCGAGTACGGCTGTACCATTTAGGGTGAGGGCTATCTCCATGCGGATATTCTGGTCGCGATATATCTGGGTGCCTCCGCTGCCCATCATGCAGTAGACGCCTACCTGACTGGCTGAGGCGCTGAGCACTCCAAAAAAGACTAATAATGATGTAAGTGTACGTTTGATCATTGCTCTTTGCATTTAAAAATTCTACTGCAAAGGTAGCGTATCTTGTACACATAAAAAAGGGGAATATCCTATCTGTTGATAGGAAATTCCCTATTGTATCATTGCCTTGGCCTCTTGGGTTAGGAAGGGGCTGATCTTGGCGAAGGGTACTTCGAAAGTGATGATGCCACTGGAGTAGGGGGCTATCTCGTATTGGGTGTAGAGGAATACTACGCCTGTGTCGGAGAGATAGGGGGCATTAAGCGGCAGAGGGATATTGTCGAGGTCATCGACATCTTCGGCAAAGAGATACTCCAGCACTTCTTCGTCTGATATTGTTTTATCAGGGCTGCCTGCAAAGAAGCTCTTTATGCCTTCTTTGATTAGTTGGGCAAGCTCTGGCGAATCGGTGTCCTCGAGCAGTTTTATCTGCTTGCCGTCGCTCTTGCGGAATGTGAAGCCTACCTCGGTGGTGTAGCCATGCATGCCGCCACCATACTCGAATGTGTGGTAGTGATAGGTTACATAGCGTTTAGTCTCGTGGAGTTTGATGATGCTATGGGTGCGCTCTAAGGCACCAAGACGCTCGTCGGGCGGCATCTCGTCGAAGGTGCTATGCCAGTCTATCGACAGCGATTCGAACAGCGACTCGCCATAGTCCTTTATTGACTTGGCGTCAGAGAAATTGCAGTCGACCAAACTGCCGATAAACTTCTGCAGACTATCCACCACGGCCTTATCGCCCTTTACTGGCCAGTGAACAAAGAGTTCTACGTTGGCTGTAGTGTCGGCTTTTGCGAATCTAATGGTATCGATCTTGATGTTTTTGCCCTTTGCAGCAAAAGCACAATGGCCGCCTGCTATAAGCAGAACGGCCATTGATATGGTCATAAAAAGACGTTTCATCTTTTTACATATTTGCGTCTGTATTACTCGCCCTTTATAGCAGCTACGCCTGGGAGAACCTTACCCTCGATAGCCTCGAGCAGAGCACCACCACCAGTTGAGATGTAAGATACCTGATCGGCCAGACCGAACTTGTTGACACAAGCTACAGAGTCGCCACCACCAATCAGTGAGAATGCACCGTTCTTGGTAGCCTCAGCGATAGCATCGCCGATGGCACGTGAACCAGCGGTGAAAGCGTCGCACTCGAATACACCAGCAGGACCGTTCCACAGGATGGTCTTAGCACCCTTGATAGCCTCGGCAAATGCCTTCTGGCTCTCAGGACCAGCGTCAACACCCTCGAAACCAGCAGGTACGTTGTTAGCAGGGCATGTGATGATCTGAGCACCCTCCTTAACACTCATAGTGCCAAAGTCGAGACCGTTAGTAGCTGTGCAGTCAGAACCCAGAACGAGCTCTACACCGTTCTTCTTAGCCAGCTCCTCAACACCCAGAGCTACATCCAGCTTGTCGAGCTCAACGATTGAATCACCAATCTCACCATTGTGAGCCTTAGCGAAGGTGTATGTCATACCACCGCAAAGGATGAGCTTATCAACCTTACCCAGCAGGTTCTCGATGATACCAATCTTAGAAGATACCTTAGAACCACCCATGATGGCAACGAAAGGACGCTTGATGTTAGACAGTACGTTGTCAACAGCCTGAACCTCCTTCTCCATCAGCAGACCCAGCATCTTGTTGTCAGCGTCGAAGTAATCAGCGATAACAGCAGTAGAAGCGTGCTTGCGGTGAGCTGTACCGAAGGCGTCCATTACGTAGCAGTCAGCGTAGCTAGCCAGAGTCTTAGCAAACTCCTTCTGGCTGGCCTTCATAGCCTTCTTAGCCTCGTCGTACTCAGGAGTACCCTTCTCAACACCTACTGGCTTACCCTCTTCCTCAGGATAGTAGCGCAGGTTCTCGAGCAGCAGAGCCTCACCCATCTTCAGAGCCTTGGCAGCATCAGCAGCCTTAGCGCAGTCGGCAGCGAAAGCAACGGGAACACCCAGTGCCTTCTCAACAGCCTCGCGGATCTGACCCAGAGACAGCTTTGGGTTTACCTTACCTTTGGGCTTACCCATGTGGCTCATGATGATAGTTGCACCACCATCATTCAGAATCTTCTTCAGGGTAGGCAGGGCACCACGGATACGGGTGTCGTCTGTGATCTTACCATTCTCATCGAGGGGTACGTTGAAGTCTACACGTACGATTGCCTTCTTACCGGCAAAGTTGAATTCGTTGATAGTCATAATTCTATAATATTAATAATGTGAATAACTTCGTTTCGAAATGCGACTGCAAAGATACTAAAAATCATCGAACAATGAACATTGTGCAACGAATATTTAAATCTTTTTTGCGTAGTATTATAAATAATGTAAGGCTGACTTTACAAATAGTTAGCCAAACAGTGCACGTAGTGCCTCTTCTACTTTGCGAACAGGATGCAAATGGATTGAATATTTATTCTTGTCGAAGCCCTGCAGGTTGTATTTTGGGATAATCATATCTGTGAATCCTAACTTCTCGGCCTCAGCTATGCGCTGTTCGATGCGATTGATGGGACGAACCTCGCCAGAGAGACCAACCTCGCCAGCCATACACCAACCAGACTCGATAGGTGTGTCGACATTCGACGAGAGTACTGCTGCGATAACACTGAGGTCCATCGCAAGGTCGGTAACTCGCAGTCCGCCTGCGATATTTACAAACACGTCCTTCTGTGCCAACTTAAATCCCACGCGCTTTTCGAGCACTGCCAGCAGCATGTTCAATCGGCGCTGATCGAAACCTGTGGCTGAGCGCTGAGGTGTGCCATAAGCGGCTGTTGACACGAGTGCCTGAGTCTCGACCAGGAACGGACGAATGCCCTCGATGGCCGATGTGATGGCGATACCTGATAGTCCGTCGCGATCCTGTGTGAGCAGCAGTTCCGATGGGTTTGATACCTGTCGCAGTCCGTTCTGTTGCATCTCGTAGATGCCCAGTTCGGCAGTGGAACCAAATCGGTTCTTGATCGATCGCAGTATGCGATACATATAGTGCTGGTCGCCCTCAAACTGTATGACGGTATCCACTATGTGTTCCAGAATCTTTGGACCTGCCAGTGTACCCTCCTTGGTGATATGGCCAATCAGGATTACTGGCACACCACTGGTCTTGGCAAATCGCAGTAGGGCAGAGGCACACTCGCGCACTTGAGCGATAGAGCCTGCGCTCGACTCTACATCCTCAGTCGAGATGGTCTGTATAGAGTCGATGACTATCAACTCTGGCTGTACCTCTTTGATATGGTCGAAGATAGATTCGAGCGAATTTTCAGTGAGGAGAAGGAAATTCTCTGCTGAAGCAGAGCGACCAGAGGTCGAGCGGTCGTTCCCCCCCCCCAAGCGCTCTGCACGCATCTTCAGCTGATGGGCACTTTCCTCACCACTAACGTAGAGAATCTTCTTCTCAGGCATGTTCAGCATGGTTTGCAGCGATAGGGTAGATTTACCTATACCAGGTTCGCCACCCAGAAGTACTATGCTGCCAGGCACGAGTCCACCACCAAGCACACGATTCAACTCTGCATCGTGCATATCGATACGAGGATCATCTTTCGAACTTATGTCGCGCAGACGTTGCACCTTGTTCTGTCGCAGTGCATGACCTGCTGTAGCAGCTGCAGTAGTAGCCGCTTGCTGCTTGGTGTCGCCTGCTATCTTTATCTCCTTAAACGTGTTCCACTGCCCACAGGCGGGGCATTTTCCTATCCACTTGGGCGACTCTTGGCCGCAGTTGGAACATACGTATGCTGTTTTGTCTTTTGCCATAATGGTTGCAAAGGTAATAAAAAAAGCAAAAAAAAGAAGCTTTTTTTGAAAAAATCAGTACCTTTGCACCCGATTATGAAGAATTTAGTTTTAGCATTCATAGCTCTCGTGATGCTCGCTGCTTGCGGACAATCGTACGAAGAGACCAAGCGCTTGACACGTGCCCAGCGCCTAAAGATGTGGCGTGAGGATTCGGCTGCACTCAAGATTGCCGTGATACCTACACTCGACTGCCTGCCTGTATACGTGGCCAAAGATCGACAGATGTTTGATACGGCAGTAGATATCCGACTGAAGCGATACAATGCTCAGATGGATGTAGACACTGCCCTGATTCGTGGTCGTGCTGAGGGCGCAATCACCGACCTTGTGCGTGCTGAGAAGATGATAAAGGAGGGTACACCTCTGCGATATGCCGCTGCCACCAATGCCTATTGGTTGATGATAAGCCAGCGCCAACTACGTATCACTAACTTTAAGCATCTCGACGACAAGATGCTGGCTATGACTCGATATTCTGTAACGGATATGCTGGGCGATATGGCAGTGGATAGCGCCAAGCTGGCCCCTGAGCGTGTGTTCCGTATACAGATAAACGATGTGAACATCCGACTGAAGATGCTTGAGAACAACGAGATGGACGCCATGCTGCTTACAGAGCCACAGGCATCGCAGGCACTTATGAAGAAGCACTATGTGATGATGGACACTCGCAAGCAGGATATGCAGATGGGTGCACTCGTGTTCCGCACCAAGAATATGGGCGACCAGAATCGTAAGCGCCAGATGGATGTATTCATGAAGGGATACAAGCAGGCTTGCGATTCAATCAATCACTACGGTGTAAAGCACTATCGCGAGATACTTAAGAAGTACTACGGACTTAACTCCCAGGCCATCGACGCCCTGCCTGATTCGCTCAAGTTTACCTACCAGGCACCACGACAGAAGGATATCGACTGCGCTAAGCGCTGGCTTGAAAAGAAGAAAAAGTAAACAATGAAACAAGACGAATTACTATCATCGATAAGCGCTGCTATAGAGGTACGCGACCTGTGGCGGGCCATCAAGCATATGGAGAACTACCTGGCCCTGCATCCGCATCAGATAAACTCCGACCGACTTTTTGCCATCAAGACCGACTACCAGATGATGATGGACTACTGGCGAAAAGGCTATAAGGATCCACAACAGCCACAGCAGTACGAAAAACTGCTGCATCGCATGTATGTGCTCTACGCCAATGTGACTACCAATGCGCGAGTGCTGCAGTCGCCACTGCTGGCTTCGCTTCTGATGAAGGTCCACATGAGTCCTCGCGACTGGTCGATACAAGTGGTGCGCGAACAGCTGGAATCGTTCGTTTCGGATATAGCTATGCTCGACCTAGAGCCAAAGCATACTGCCCAGGAGCGTCGTAAGAATCTGCATCGCCAGCATCACCAACTGCTGAGCGAACTCTTTGCCTACATACTTACTGCCGACCTATGGAGCGACGGACAGGGCGAGGAGATAGAGCAGTTATTGCTATCGCCCACAGTCGATTCTTTCGATCAGCAGGTCATCATCAGCGCCATCACTCTGGCAGCTATGAACTGCTACGATATGGTGAAGTTCCGCACCCTGATACATGTGTACCAGCAGGCCTCAGACCAGTATGTGCGCCAGCGTGCTTTGGTGGGATGGGTGTTCTCGATAGACGAAGGCGTAGAGGAATTCCTGTTCCCTGAGATGAGTGAGCTTGTAAGAGCCACACTGCAGGATACCGAGTGCATGAAGGAGTTTGTAGAACTGCAGAAACAGGTGTACTTCTGTCTGGGTGCCGATGAAGATCGCGACGTGATACAGAAGGAGATAATGCCCGATATGATAAAGGGGCAGAATCTGAACATAACGCGTGGTGGTGTGCTGGAACAAGACGAAGAAGCTATGCTCAACGATATATTGCACCCAGGCGAGGATGAGGAGAAACTAGAGAAGATGGAGGCTGGTTTCCGTAAGATGGTAGACATGCAGAAACAAGGCTCTGATATCTACTTTGGAGGTTTCTCGCAGATGAAGCGATTCCCGTTCTTCAATGAGATTATCAATTGGTTTACACCTTATTATATAGATCACCCAGGTATAGCAGCAGCTGTCGAGAAGTTTGGCGGCGAGACTTTCCTGAAGAGAATTCTGGACTACGGTCCATTCTGCAATAGCGACAAATACTCGTTTGTGCTTGCCTTCGAGACTGTGCTAAATCAGATACCACAGAACGTGCGCGAGATGCTGAACAGAGGTGAGGCCGAGATGGTGCAGAAGATGGATGATGCAGAGATGAATACTCCTGCATATATCCGACGTATATACCTGCAGGACCTGTTCCGATTCTTCCGTCTGAACCCTGTGCGCAATGAGTTCCGCAATATATTTGGCGAATACTCTCGCAAGTGCCTGTTTATTAAATATCCTTTGCTCGAAGGAACAGATCACCAGGCTTATTATAAGGAGATTGCCACATTCCTCATCAAGCGCAATCGCAAGGATGACGCTGAGAGACTTATGAGATCGTACTATGATGATCAGTATAAGGACTACGACTACCACATGCTGATGGCATATCTGGGAGTGGATTCTAAGTTGCACTACGAGATGGCGCTGAAGCTGAACCCAGACAGCGAGCGTGCATTGTCAGGCTTGGGCCGACTGTTGTTCGCAGATGAGTACTACGATCAGGCTCTGAATGTGTATAACCAGTTGGTTGAGATTAATCCTGATAAGAAGTCATATCAGCTCAACAAGTCGGTATGTCTTACCAACCTGCAGCGTTATGATGAGGCCGAACAGATACTGTTTAAGCTTAACTACGAGGATGCTGACAATCTGAATGTAGCTCGCGTGTTGGCCTGGACGCTTACCTGCAATGGTAAATACGAACAGGCCGGACGACTATACGACCAACTGATGGCAGAGGAGAAACCTGCTGCCGACGATTGGAGCAATTATGGTTACTACCTGTGGTTCTCAGGTAAGATTACAGAGGCTGCTGACTGTTTCCGCAGATACGTAGTTGATAACTTTACTCCTGAGTATAGATGGGGCGAAAGCTATCATATCACACGTCGTGAGCGTAAACTCTGCGAAGCAAAAGGCATCACTGATGAGGAGATTCAGATGATGACCGACTTGATCGACCTCTAGTCTTCAGTTTTTCTACTGTCCATGTTCCAAGCAATGGTATACCTACACCAGCGATGGTGTAGAGTATCCAGAACATGTCTTCCTGCGAGTGTTCGTGGATAACCATATGGCATCCTATCTGCTTGAAATCCAGACCGTAATACCATATCTTTATCAGACTCACCACCTTGTAGGATATGATGTGGAAGATAAAGATGTTCAGAGTGTGGTCGCCTGTATATACCAGGAATCGTTTTATCCATGTGTCCTTCTTGTCGATGAGCATACTGATGTTGTAGGTCATCAGGAATCCTAGCAGTGCTGGTACTGGCAGCGACAGGAATTGGGTGTAGGTAGAGCGCCAGTTCATGTTGGCTATCAGATAGTGCGAGAACAGATATACTATCACACCAAACACTACGCTCAGTGCCAGTTTTACTCCGTCGTTGTGTGTAAGCTTGTTGTACTGCTCAACCCACTGGCGGAAGATGAATCCGCATCCAAAGAAGAAGCAACCCATCAAGTCGCGATAACCGCCCTGAACCAGAGTGATAATCTTCAGTCCCTCGTAGGTTTTCCATCCGCAGAGTATCAGCAGTATTACACAGACCAGGTAGGGGATATACTTCTTGTATCTGTTGGCCTTGATGGTGATGTCCATCACCTTATATATAATAAGGTATAGTATGCTGGCCACAAACAGTCCGCGGAAGAACCAGAACGCACCACATAGGAATGCATCATATCCAGCCATCGACGTAACGATGGTCCACAGGTTCTGCTGTATGTTGTGCCAACTGTAGGGGTGGGTCACTCCACCCATCTCGTTGCCGTAGGTCTCGTTTAGTATTCCTATCTTGAACATCAGGTTGTGGATGGCCAGAAAGAATACGCTCCACTTTACGAATGGCACATAGAGTCCCTTAATGCGCTTCTTCACAAATGTTGCCTCGTCGTTCAGATACTTCAGTGAGAAGAAGTAGCCTGCCGTGATAAAGAATAGCGGCATGTGGAACTCGAAGATAAACGCATTGAGCGCACCTGGAGCTTCGGCATGGGCTATCACCATCAGTATGATGGCTATACCCTTGGCTATCGATATCACCGTGTTTCTGTTCATACGCTATTATAGGAAAGGTGATAACAGATTAGCAAACCATCCGCGGAACTTCTGCCAGCCTGTGCGGAAGTTGTTCCACTCTTCAGGGGTTAGCTTTACGCTCTTCTTGGTGTCACGGATAAACATATCCTGCAGTTCCTGCGTTATCTTCTGGTTTACGATAAGCGCATTCACCTCGTAGTCGAATCGCAGACTGCGAGCATCCAGGTTGGTGCTGCCCACTGTGCAGAATTTACCATCTACCATCATTATCTTGGAGTGGTGGAATCCTGGCTGATACAGCCATACGTTTGCACCTCGCTTCATCAACTTGTGCACATTGTAGTACACAGCATCAGGCGTGAGTGGTATGTCGCTCTTGGCCGATACCAGAATGTCTACCTTCACTCCACGATCGATGGCACGATGTATGGCCTTCTTTACTGATGGAGTCAGGGTGAAGTAGGGGTTGATAATCTGGATAGAATCCTGAGCATCGTCGAGTGAGTTGATGTACAGTTGGCGCATTATCTTGTTGGTCTTGTTGGGCTCACGATTCACTATGCCCACAGTCATGTCGCCCTTCTTCTCGCCACGATAATACTTCTGGTCCCTCAGATGTTCGTTGGTTACTTTTAGCCAGATACGTGCGAAGATATCCTGCAGTTCATCCACCACAGGCCCCTCTATGCGACAGTGCATATCGCGCCATTCGCCCACCTGCTCTGTGCCCACTATGTAGTAGTCGGCCACGTTCATTCCGCCTGTATAGGCTATGTGTCCGTCGATAACTACTATCTTGCGATGGTCTCTGGGCCAGATGTGGTTTACCCATGGGAAACGCACTGGGTCGAACTCGTGTATGTCGATACTGTCGTCGCGCAGACTCTGTATGTGATGTTTCTTCAACGGACGATTGTTTGAGTCGTTGCCGAATCCATCAAACAGCGCACGCACCTCAACACCCTGCTTACGTTTCTCGCGCAGAATGTCGAACAGCAGCGATGCTATCGAGTCATTGCGGAAGTTGAAGTACTCCAGGTGCACGCTGCTCTTGGCATTGCGTATGTCCTCGAACATCATCTCAAACTTCTCGCGGCCAGACATTATCAGTCTTACCTCATTACCATCATAGAACTTTACGCCCGCAACACCCATCTGATCCATAATGCGTGAATCAGAACCTCGGGCTTGTCCAATCAGAGAAATCATCAGGAATAGTATGGTGACTATTCCTGACAGATATTGCTTTCTTATAATCATTTACGATGTTTCAATCTATACTCCAGTGGCGTCATGCCGAACTTCTCCTTGAAGATGTTGATGAAGTTCTCGGCAGTCATAAATCCAATGTTATTCGCCAACTCACTCATGTTAATATTTGTACGCTTAAGCAGTATGCAAGCGTGTTTCAGTCGCATGTCTCTTACCAGCTCGGCTGGGGTCTTGTTGGTCAGGCTGCGCACACGGTGGAAGAATGGTACACGACCCATACCCATCGCATTGGCCATCTCCTCCAGACTTATCTGTCCGCGGCTCATGTTCTGCAGCACGTACTGCTCGATGTTCTTGATGAGCTGACGGTCCATAGCGTCCATCATCGAGAAGTCGTTGCCACCGCCTTCATCCTCATCTGCGTCGGCAGCCTTGATACCCTCAGGCAGATTGCTTGTAACCACCTGACTGCGTGGGTTCTTCACCTTAGTGTCTACCTTGTTCATTGGGTCGTCGGCATCCACCTCGGCCAGTGCTGTGGTGTTTATCTCGCCAGCATCCATAGTCTCGGTAGCAGTGGTCATACTGCTGCTGTTACCCTCCAGTCGGCGTGTCTCAGCACCCTCAATCAGGTTGTCGTCCATCTGCACTGCACCCAGACCCAGCACCTTGTTGAATCGCATGGTAGCCTCCTGCAGGTTGAATGGCTTAGCCAGATAGTCATCAGCACTCAGTGTGATGTTCTTAGAGCGCATATCCTGTGGTGTGAGCACAGTGTCGGTCATCAGGATAAACTTCATGTTCTGTGTCACGTAGTTGGTCTTCAACTGGTTACACAGGTCACTACCCGTCATTCCGAACATATCCTGCTTACAAACCACCAGGTCGCACTTCATCTGCTCCAGGTCTTCGGCAGCCTTTTCGATATCGTTATACACGTGGAAGTTGTAAACAAACTTCAGTCGTGCAGCAGCAAACTCCAAGAACTCCTCGTTGTCGTCGATCATGATGACGGTAAACTTGGCAGTAGGCGAGTCGATAGCGGCACGCGAGTGGGTTGACTCTGTTGTAAGTACCTCGCTTGCGATTTCCGGCAACTCGATTTCGCCCTTGTTGTTCATCTGCAGGCGATCGTGTACGCTGTTCTTTGCCTTCTCCTCTGGGTGCTCCAGATTCATCTGCATATCAGCCACACGGGTGATGATCTGCAGCATCTGCGAGTGCAGAGCGTTCAACTGCTCCTTCTCCTCCAGGCTCTTCTCCTTTTCCGATAGGTTACCTATGATAGAAGTCATTCGGGCCATTGGTTGGCGCAGATCGTCGCTTGCAGCCTTTATCTCTTCGCGCTGCAGGTGTAGCTCCCTTATCACAGCCTCTTTCCTGTGCTTGATAGCCTTAAGCTGTTTCAGTCCGATTCGCCAGAAGTATATGATCACTGCCAGCACTATGATGTAGGCAGTTATCATCCACCACGACAGCAGGAAGTGGCGCTCTACAGTTATCTCGAGCACTCGCTCCTGATTACTTACAGCACCCTCGGCATTGATAGCCTTTACGTGCAGTATGTAGTTACCTGCTTTCAGGTTCTCGAATGTCACACCATGAGTCAGTGCGTCACCATTGCGCCAGTCCTCATCGCGACCCTCCATCCAGTACATAAACTGCAGACGCTCGCTCTGGTTGTAGTTACCAGCGGCAAACTTTATGGTGAATGTGTTCTGACTATGACTCAGGTCGATGCGACTGGTCTCGTTCAGTGCCTGATTCAGTATCACCTTGCCATGATACTCATGTCCGGCCAGCACCTCTTCTTCGCCGATGAACAGCTGTGTAAGCATTACTCTTGGCAGCTCTTCCTTCTCAGCATTCTCGCGATGCAGCACCCAGTTTACACCATACAGTCCACCCAGCAGCACCTCGCCGTCCTGCTTGGTAAGTATGGCGCCTGTATTAAACTCGTTGCTCTGCAGTCCGTCGGCAGTGGTGTAGTTGTACAGACCGTAGTTGTTCTTAGCGTCCTCGTGGTTACGCTGTATCACTATACGGCTCACACCTCGGCTAGTGGTCACCCAGATACAGTGGTTCTTATCCTCGGCTATACCGCAGATGTTGTTGTTGCAAAGTCCCTGCTTCTCTGTCAGGTAGTCCAGCTCGTCGGTCTCCAGGTTCAGTATGTTCAGTCCCTCGCGTGTACCTACCCAGATAAGTCCTCGCGAATCCTGGAATATCTGTGTGATATAGTTGTTGGTGAAACTCTTCAGATTGGTGCTGTTACCCGTCATCACCTTCTTCTCGGTGGTCGACAGGTTCAGTATTATCAGTCCCTCGCTGGTACCGATAAGCAGGTTATTGGCATTGGCATCCTGCTTGTAGAACAGACAGGTGATGCTGTTGGTGCTCAACTTACCATTCTCGCGAGTATAGCTCGAGAATGAGTTCATTCGCGAGTTGTACACCTGCAGTCCGCCGTTGGTGGCTATCCACAGGTTACCTATCTTATCAGTAGTAAGGTCGTTGATGTGGTCGTCGATGATGGTTCGCACGCTGTCCTTGGCTACAGAGTAGATGGTCGATACGCCATCCTTGATACGTGTCAGACCGTTGCGCTTCGAACCTATCCAGATACTACCATCAGGAGTATTGCTCATACACGACACCTTGAGGCTGGCTAACTGTCCGTTGAAACCTATCACACCCTTGTCGCTGGTTCCATACCATATCGATCCGTCGGCATGCTGTGCCATAGCTGTCACATCACCTATCAACTCTGAGCCGAAACGATAGATGTACTTACCCGTAAAGGCCACACCCGACTTCTCAGTACCTACCCACAGCAGGCCTGTATCGTCCATATACAGACTCTGAATGCTGATATTATCTGTGATAAGCTGTTTCTCGTTGATGTTTCGTGGCTGTACAGGTTGAATCTCGAAAGTGTTTGGATCCATTCTGAGCAGTCCCAGCTGGTCGCTACCTATCCATATGCTGCCAGCGTTTCCTGCCATACCGTTGATGTTGCGGTCTACACCCAGGCCTGTCACACCAAGCTTCTGACTTACAGTATAGTCCCACTCGCCCTTCTTGCGATTATACATCACCAGAGTGCCCTGTCCGTACAGCCATATGTTGTCGTTCACGTCGGCATATGCACGCAGCGACTTTGTGTTGTGGTCCTTCAGTGCAGGTATGCCCTCGGCCACCCATAGTGTGTTCTGCTGGTGCATCACGTCGCAGCAGGCTATCTTTCCGTCGTCGTACACTATAAGTGCACCCTCCTTACACTCGCTGATAGAGCAAACCACACCTTGTGGCACACCCTTCGAGTCGTCGGTATATCCAAACTCGTGCAGTGTCTGTTGCTGCTGATTGTAGCATACCACACCCTTGTTGGGGATAGCTCCCCACAGGTTCTTGTGCTTGTCTACATATACTACCGATGGAATGGTCTCGATACCGAATCGTGCGAATGCCTGTTTCATGTCGCGCTCAAAGCTCTCAGTCTGCGGGTGATAGATGCAGTAGCCCTGAGCAGTCTCGATGAGCAGGTTTCCGTCGAGTGTCTCCTGTATAGAGTTGATATAGCTGTCGCTAAGCGAACTACCGTTCTGCGAGTCGCTCTGGAAGTTGCGGAATGTGTATCCGTCGAATCGGTACAGTCCTGCAGGCGTACCAAACCACATATATCCGCGCGAGTCTTTCAGTATGCAGTTCACCTGGCTCGATGTCAGTCCGTCGCGAGCTTCGAGTGTTTTAAACAGGTAGTCGGCTGCCACTACCACAGGCAATGCCAGCATCAAAAAGATCAATAGTTTCTTTATAGTCTTCATCATCGTCATATCATACAAGAATAATGGTCAACTACTCCCAGCAGGTGCTTCTCTCCGTCAGTCACCAGTACCGAGTGAACCTTATATTTGTTCATGATTTGTTGAATCTCAGTAATCTTCGTCTCAGGCTTCACCATCTTTGGTGTGCGGGTCATGATGTCGCTCACAGTGCGGTCGAAGAATTCGGCCTGCCATTTCTCCATAGCGCGACGAATGTCGCCATCGGTAATCAGACCTACTATCTCGTCGTTCACCATAGCTATACCCAGCCCCAGCTTGGCCTTGCTCACCAGTATGATAGCCTCGCCCAGATGCATCTCGGGTGGCAGTACTGGCATATCCTCTGTGCGCATCACGTCTTGTGCAGTGGTCAGCAGTCGCTTACCAAGTTCGCCACCTGGGTGGAACTGTGCAAAGTCGTGTGGCTGGAAGTTGCGCTTCTCCATCAGTGCTATCGCCAGCGCGTCGCCCATAGTCAGTTGGGCAGTGGTGCTGCTGGTTGGTGCCAGATTCAGCGGACAAGCCTCTTTCTCTACCAGCACGCTCAGGTGGATAGTAGAGTATTTGGCCAACAGCGAATTAGGGTTGCCGCTCATTCCGATGATAGGTATGTGCATGTGCAGCACCATAGGTATGAATCGCAGCAGTTCGTCTGTTTGTCCAGAGTTTGATATCGCCAGCACCACGTCGTCGGGTGTCATCACACCCAGATCGCCGTGGAATACGTCCAGCGGATTGGTAAAGAACGATGGTGTGCCTGTGCTGGAAAGGGTAGAGGCTATCTTGTCGCCGATGTGGCCACTCTTGCCCACACCTGTTACGATCACCTTGCCCTTGCAGTTCAGTATCAGTTCCACAGCCTTGTCGAAGTTCTCATCGAGCTGTGGAATCAAACTCAACACTGCTTCCGCCTCGTCCTTAATGCATTGTATCGCGATTTCTCTTGATGTCTTCATTCTCAGTCTTTAATAAGTTTTTCCACAAGCGATTGCAGCTTGTCGAGTTCCAGCATGTTGGCAGCGTCGCTTAGGCCCTGATCGGGGGTGGGGTGTACTTCAAAGAAGTATCCTGTGGCTCCGAAGGCTTTTGCTGCCAGCGCCATCTGTGGCACAAATCGGCGATCGCCACCAGTCTTGCCATCGCTTCCACCAGGACGCTGCACGCTGTGAGTGCAGTCCATTATCACTGTTGGCACTATCTCCAGCATGTCGGGTATGTTGCGGAAGTCAACCACCAGATTGTTGTAGCCCATCATATTGCCACGCTCTGTAAGCCAAACCTCCTTGGCACCAGCGTCCTTGGCCTTACCTACGGGGTACACCATGTCCTTGCCGCTTAGGAACTGTGCCTTCTTGATGTTAATCACAGCGGCAGTCTTGGCTGCAGCCACTATCAGGTCAGTCTGTCGGCACAGAAATGCCGGTATCTGTATCACGTCGCACACCTCGCCTACAGGCTTGGCCTGCCAACTCTCGTGTATGTCTGTAAGTATACGTAGTCCGTACTTCGATTTTACATCGGCAAGCATCTGCAGACCGCGGTCTATGCCAGGTCCACGAAAGGATGTGATCGACGTGCGGTTAGCCTTGTCGAACGATGCCTTAAAGATGATGTCGGTGCCCAGTAGCTTGTTTATTTCCACAAGCTTTTGCGCCACGGTGTCGAGCAATTCTGCCGACTCTATGACGCATGGTCCTGCTATTATTGTTGCCATATTACTCATTTTATGCCGCAAAAATACGCAATTTCTACAAATTAGCCAAATTTTTTATAAAAAAACTTTAATTATTCACTATGTGAATATCTCGCTGTGGGAACGGGATGTTGATGTTGTGTTCGTTCAGTGTGTCGTAGATGCACTTCAGCACCTCGCTGATTACGTGCGAGCGCTTAGGAGCCTCGGCCCATACAGCTAGCTTGAAGTTTACGCTCGAATCGCCCATCTCTGTAGCCACACACTTAGCGCGCTTCTCCTGGTCGATATACTCGTTGTGCATATTGTTCACAGCATCCTCTACCATGTTGGTAACCTCCTTAAGGTTCGAGCCATAGGCCACTCCAAACGGGATGGTAGTAAGCACATATCCATGGTTGCGCGTCAGGTTCTTATAGTTCTTGGTGAACAGCTGTGCATTCTGGAATGTAATCACCTCGCCCTGTATCGATTCTACCACTGTCGATGTGTAGCTGATTGATACCACCTTACCCATTGTTCCGTCTACGTCTATCCAGTCGCCCACCTTTATACGTCCAGCCATCAGCGAGGCACCATAGTAGATGTTTTCGATGATATCCTTCGACGCAAAACCGATACCGGTTGACAGACCACCTGAGATTGCTAAGAGCCAAGCCAGACTGATGTTGAGCAGCGACAGCGAGAACAGCAGCCATACGCCCCAAACCAGCACCTGTATCACGTTCTTGCCCATCACCTCTCTGCTGGCAGCTGTCGATGGGTCGCTTATCTCGTAGTGCATCTTCAGGAATGCCAGTACGGTCTTGGTAATGTAGCGGAACAGGAACCATGAGTTGATCACCATGATGAGTTTTAGAATGGATACCGTTAGGGTAGGTTCTCCCTGCGCATTTACCATGTTGATAAATGGATGCTTGAATATCATGAAACACATGTCCGTAAGGTTGAACACCTTAGCAGCCCAGTATACGCTTAGCAGTATAGAGTGTACGCCCATTACTGGCATGGCCACCTTTTCCAACAGATAGTACCACCATGTCTGCGATATCGGCTTCTGTGTCAGTCGCTTACGCTTTGCGTAAATCTCCAGATAGCGGCTTATGCAGGTGATGGTGAGTATACACGTAAGCTGCATTATCCACCAGATGATGAGCTGCACTGCAAACAGCGTGTAGCCTATGAACGAGCATACTACCGATGCCACGAATACTATCAGCGATACGTAAGTATAGAAAATGTCGCTGCGCGGTATGTTCTGGTTGTGGCGGCGGATTACGCTCCACTGCCACAGTGCGCAGAGCAACAGGATTGGGGGCAGTGTCAGATTTACCAACTCATTAGGTATCAGTATGATACGGCATCCGATAACGATGAATCCAACTGCTATCAGTGGCGCATATATGCGGAATGCGCTCTTTATCTGGTCGCCCTTCACTCGCATCAGTAGCGATATCAGGACTACACCCAGCAGCCATGCATACTCCACCAGCAGGCCCGATGCCATTATCAGGAAGTTCTGGCTCGAGTTGTTTATCACCAGTCCCTGCAGTATGGCAAAGGTCACAGTGGTGGTGGCCATGATTATGCACACACGCTTCTTCTTAAATTCCTCTGTCTTAAACTTGTTGGGCAGAGCAAACTTAAAGAACAGCAGGTTCAGCACTATGGCCACTAACACGTAGAACAGTATACCCAGGAACATGCCGAATATCCACTTCGGACTCCATTGCGAGTTGGCATTGGCGCTGAAGCTGTACTTCTTCCTTATGTTGTCTGATATCTGTGTCCATCGTCGGCTCAGATTGCTTATCAGGGTGGGGTAGCTGTCGCCTCCATTTATAAAGATGTTCTGCTGTATCTCGTTGTAACGCTTGTTGGCGTAGTCGTTCAGCTCGCTCAGTCTGTTCTCTGCCTTGGTGTACAGATAGATGTTGCGTCGCAGCGTGTTTGCATTGTCTTCCAGTTTGCCACGAATGCTCTGAGCCAGCAGCAGACACGAGTCGCGATTATCGGCTCCATATTTTGTCATCATTCGTGTGGGTATGCCCTGCAGATGGTTTATCAAGCTGTCGTAGCGAGCTATCTCGCCCTCAGTCTTTTCCAGAAAACTGGTAAACGGCAACTGCTGTCGATGGAAGTTGTGATACTGCTGCGTGGCCTCGTGGCAGGCATACGTCAGGTCGAACACGTTGTCCTGCTGCTGCGAGTATAGCATTAGCGCATTCTGGTCGGCCCGCTTCATGGTGGCCATCAGCTGCTGTATCAGTCGCTTGGTGCGATCCTTTCGCATGGTCGATCTGCGATCCAGTTCGCTGTCATATTGTTTCAGTTCCGTACGCAGTATGCCCAGTGTCTGTTCCAGGTCCTTCTCCTTCAGCACTGCACCTGCCTCTATCACTATGGCAAGTGTAAACACGCAAAATAACAGTATTCTCTTCATATTTCAGTTCTATGTTTCTTTATTACATTGGTGCAAAATTAGTGTTTTTTTCTTTATTTTTCTGCATTTTCTTTCGAAACTTTTGGATTTTTGGTGATTTTTTGTTACTTTTGCCCCAAATTTACGTAAATTATATCGTATTATGGCGATACTGATAGCCGATAGCGGCAGCACAAAGACCGATTGGATATGCCTGACGGGCGACGACGAATCCACGCAGATTGAGGTCCAGACAGTGGGGCTCAACCCCTTCCATGTGTCCGACAACGAGATACGTGGAGTGCTCACTCACGACGTGTTGCCCCAGTTGGGCGACTCTAATGTAGAGGCAGTCTACTTCTACGGCAGCGGTGTTCGTTCTGAGGTCGAGGGCCGTGTCGAGGGATTGCTGCGCGAGTCGTTCCCCGATGCTAAGACAGTCCAGGCACATAGCGATCTGCTTGGAGCCTGCCGTGCGCTCTGTGGCGATGAGGCTGGTATAGCCTGCATACTTGGCACAGGTGCCAACTCGTGTGTGTACGATGGTAAGAAGATCGTTCACAACACTCCCGCTCTGGGTTACATCCTGGGCGACGAGGGTAGTGGAGCCGTGCTGGGCAAGCATCTGCTGCACGACCTCTATACAGGCGTTCTGCCCCACAATCTCCGTCTCACGTTCGAGAGGGAGATGGGACTTGAGTTGTCCGAAATTATCAATAAGGTTTATCGCGAGCCACAGGCCAACCGCTTCCTCGCATCGCTGTCAGAGTTCATCCATCGCCACCTCGACGAGGAGGGCATCCGACAGATGGTATATAATACCTTCAGCGATTTCATCAACTACCACGTGTCGCGCTATGGGCGTCACGACCTCCCATTGTCGTTCGTGGGCAGCATAGCTTTCTATTATCAGGAGCAGTTGCAGCTCATCGTCCAGATGCTGGGCTACCCCATGGGCACCATCCTCAAGAGTCCGCTGCAGGGGCTTGTGGCATATCACAGCAAGTAAACGTATCAAACTGAAACTTAATAATAATATTTATAGTATGGAAAAAAAGGAAACTATCAACGTATGTAAGAAAGTTTTAATCGCAATTGTGGCTACCGTTGCCATCTTCTGGGCAGTGCCTATGATACTGCTGGCTATGGAGGTGATAGCACATCGCATGATGCCCGAGAATGTCGACCTGCCGTTCACACTCAGTCGTCTGGGTCTTAACGGTATCGAGGAGAACACTCCAGGTCTGTTCACTGCCTACATCATTGCTCTCCACGTAGTTATCGCGTCAGTCATCTATATGCTTGCGCGCAAGTGTAAGGGCAAGATCGAGCGCATCGCCACATGGGCTGTGTTTGCAGTAGCCCTGTGTGTGCTCGTACCGTCATCTGTCAAGATTCTTAAGGAGACTAAGAAGGCCCTGATGGCTAAGCAGGAAGACCGCAACTCGTATATGGGTATCAAGATGGACGAGCTCAGCAAGAGCTACCTTAGCAAGGGTGGTTGGACACTCACTCAGCACGAGGATTGCTACGACTGCTATGTGCGCAAGGGCGAGTACTATAACGGCGACACCGAGGTGGCTTATCTCGACGCTTGGAACCCCAACAATCGCCAGTTGTATCAGGCCGAGAAGACACAGCCTGTTGAGCCAGGCACATATCGCATCATCTGTGCTGCACGTGCCGAGGGTCCTGGTGTTTACATCTTCGCTACCACCAAGAGTGGCAAGGCTGGTGTAAAGATGGTAGAGGTTCCACACTACGGCAATACCGAGGGTGAGATCTGGGAGAATGCTCCTGAGGGTTCGGCCGAGAAGGAGTGTAATAATGGTTCAGGCTTCGGATGGAGCAAGGTGGTTGTTACCATCGAGATTAAAGAGCCGGCCACACTCGTCTACGGTATCACCAGCGATAGCAAGTTTACTGGCAAGCTATACAATTCGCAGTGGTTCTCAGCAGCCGACTTCGAGGTTGAGCGCTTAGGTATCAACTAAATACAACAAAAAAGAGGATTCGCAGATGAATCCTCTTTTCTTTTATTTCCTATTCGAAACTAAACTCAGTCTTCGTAACTCCCTCACCGTATATCGTCTTGAAGTCGTCGCGCATCGATATCACGTGATAGCCCTGCTGTTGCCATTTCTCGCCCAGCGCCAGTGCCTTGTCGCGATTAGCATGGTCGCGAGCATCGTCGTCGGCTATCAGCATAAATGCCTCGCTGCGATACTTGGTGTTGCTCAGTGCATAGTTGTGCATAGCGCAGTCGCCGCTACTGTTGCCAAACGACAGCACAGGCACCTTACCTATCTCCTGCGAAATCTGCAGCACCTTGTTGGTCTTCAGGTTCTTTATTATCAGCTCCGATGTGCGTTTCAGATCCTCGTTCTTGCCCATGGTGAAGTCCACGCCAGCCTCTAAGCCCTGATTGCTAGCAGTCAGTCTTACGTCCATACCTATCACGCGGTTGGGTTCTATGCCGATGCTCTCTGTCAGTGCGCGGCAGATAAAGCGGTCAGAGCCCGATACCACATAGTAAGTAAAACCGTTGTCCTTCAGATAGTTGAACACCTCAAGCATGGGTCGATAGAAACTCTGTCCGTAGGTCATGCCGCTGAATCCGTTGGCAGGCTTTGTGGCATAAGCCTTCACGTAGGCGTCAAACTCAGCCAGCGTCATACCGGCATAAGCCTTAGCAGCAGCGTAGGCGTGCACCATGTCGAAGTGGTCGGGCAGTGGTGTACCCTGGCGCACAAAGTCGCGAATGCTCTGTGCGGCCTCCTTCACGTCCTCAGGAGCCCTGTCACGATAGTCAGGATCGTCGAGCACGCGATACTCCAGCAGGTTGTACTCAAAGTACGTCGGGTACAGCTCGCCCACAAACGTTCCGTCCATGTCGAACGTGGCTATGCGGTCCTCCACAGGTATGTAGTTGGCCGAGTTAGGGTTGGTCACGTCCTCCACATAGTCCTTCAGAGCTTTCAGCGCTTCGCAGTCGTTCCATGATTTAAAGTACTTTTTCTGCGCTAATTCGATCTCGTTGTCGTCGTTGTCGCCGCACGACGTCAGTACGCTTGTGCCGCACATCAGCAGGGCAGCAAGCATCAAAAGGGTTAATTTCTTTTTCATTTCATCTATAGTTTTATAATGGTATAATTAGATTGCTATTGTTTGTAAGCCTTCAGCAAGCGTTTGTATTCCTTTTTGGTTATCTGTATCACAGTGCCGTGTCGCGGGGTAAACTTGCCCTTGGTCTCAGTGTTCTGCACAAATGTGAATGTGTTCAGGTCTTCGCTGCGTGTAAACTGGTAGTGTCCTGAGGTGTAGCAGTCGTACATCAGACACCATCCTCCACTTATCAGCGGGAATACTCCAGCGCCCTCCACGGGCTTGTCGGTAGTCTCGCAGTATCCCTCGCGCAGTTTCCATGTGTCAGGTCGGTGCAGGTCCTTCAGCGTAAACTTCTTTATGCCCCTGCGCTCGCCCGATTCCGTCTTGAAAAACAGGTGATACGTGCCCTCCTTGTCCTGCACTATGTCAGTGTCTATACTTGCCGCCTTCACGTCGTACAGCACCTGTGGCGCAGTCGCCAGATCGCTGAAGTCATCGTTGGCATAGCACCAGTACACGCGGTCGTATGGTATCGTGCCGTCGTCAGTCAGCAGCGAGAAGTACACCATGTACTTGCCAGCTGCCTCGTCGTAGATGGTCTGTGGCGCCCACACGCGCGTAACGTGTTCCATATTAGTACCTGCAAATCGCTCAGGGAAGTGCACTGTGTGGTGCTCCCAGTGTATCATGTCGCGCGATCGCAACATCACTATTCCTCGGTTGCTGGCCCATCCCAGTGTGCAGCGCATATCCGTCACCACCATACGGAACCACCCGTCCTTACACCTCAGTATATGCGGGTCGCGCACGCCCTTGGCTCGGGCTATGGTGTCGCTCGCCACCACTGGTCGTCCACCGTTCAGCGGTGTGTAGTTAAAGCCGTCGTCGCTCACCGCGAAGCATATCTGCTCCTCCTTGGGGTCGTTGCCTGTAAAGTAAGCAAACAGGTACTTGCTCATCTTCTGCGCCTGGCAGTTCAGAGCCATCATCATCATGGTAATTATAATGCAATTTTTCCTTTTCATGCTGCAAAGTTACAAAAAAATCTCAAACCATGCAGCGATTTTAGATTATTTTTACATCTTTGCATTCATATCCAGAATTAAAACCTCCCCGCTCATTTCAGTGAAGCCCCCTCGCTTGCTTTTTTTTGACCATTTATGATTATATTTTGCAAAGGGGCAAAAAAATATCAAGTAAAACTTGTGAGTATACTTTTATTATTTTATCTTTGCAACCGCAATTAGAAAAGCTAAAAACGTAATTATATATATGAAAGGTATTAAACTATTGGGCGCGATGGCGCTGGTGGCGTGTCTGGTGGCTTGTGGAGCTAGCAAGCAGGAGGCGCCGACGGAGTTTGTGAAGGTGGAGAACGGGCACTTTGTGCGCGACGGTAAACCTTATTATTATGTGGGCACAAACTTCTGGTACGGTGCGATACTGGGCAGCGAGGGCCAGGGCGGCAATCGCGAACGACTGTGCCAGGAACTGGACAAGATGAAGGAGATGGGTATAGACAACCTGCGAATACTGGTGGGCAGCGACGGCGAACGTGGCGTGACTACCAAGGTGGAGCCTACACTGCAGGTGAAGCCGGGCGTGTATAACGACACGATACTGGCGGGTCTGGACTATCTGTTGCAGGAGATGGGCAAGCGAAAGATGGTGGCTGTGCTGTATCTGAACAACTCGTGGGAGTGGAGCGGAGGATACGGATTCTATCTGGAGCACGCAGGACTGGGCAAGCAGCCGCGACCCAACGAGGCTGGATATCCGGCTTTTATGGAGGCAATGACGAAATATGCTACATGCGAGAAGGCTCACCAGCTGTTTTATGACTACGTGAAGTTTATAGTGAGCCGCACCAATCGCTATACGGGAGTGGCCTTCAAGGACGATCCGGCCATCATGGCATGGCAGATAGGCAACGAGCCGCGTGCATTCTCGAAAGAGGCGCTGCCAGCATTCGAGAAGTGGCTGGCCGAGGCATCGGCGCTGATTCGCAGTCTGGACCCTAACCACCTGATATCTATCGGTAGCGAGGGCGCATGGGGCTGCGAGGGCGACTACGACTGTTGGGAACGTATCACTGCCGACAAGAACATAGACTATGCTAACATACATCTGTGGCCATACAACTGGGGATGGGCCAAGCAGGACTCGCTGATAGAGAATCTGCCACGAGCCAAGCAGAACACCAAGGAGTATATAGACCGACACCTGGAGATATGCGAGCGCATACAGAAGCCGCTGGTGATGGAGGAGTTCGGATACCCGCGCGACGACTTTAAGTTTGCCCTGGGCACACCTACCAAGGGCCGCGACGGATTCTACGACTATGTGTTTGCGCTGGTGGGCGACAATGCCGAGAAGGGCGGCTACTTTGCAGGATGCAACTTCTGGGGATGGGGCGGATTTGCCCAGCCCAAGCACGAGGACCAGTGGCAGGTGGGCGACGACTATACAGGCGACCCTGCACAAGAGGCTCAGGGACTGAACTCGGTGTTTGCAAGCGACACAACGACACTGAGCGTGGTGAAGGGACAGGTGATGCGTATGAACAATCTGATGAAATAGTGTAATGAAAAAGCAATATAATATGAAGAGAGGTTTGGGCCTGATGATGGGCTTGATGGTGTGTGTGGCCATGATGGGCCAGATACGCGGAAACAGTGTGGTGGTGACGGTGGAACCCGACCACCAGGACTGGCGATACAACACTGGCGAGAAGGCTACCTACACGATAGAGGTACGCCAGGAGGGTACGCTGATGAAGAATGTGGCAGTGGACTATGCTGCAGGACCTGAGATGTATCAGAACGTGAAGAAGAGCACGGTGCTGAAGGACGGCACGCTGAAGCTGACAGGCACCATGAAGCAGCCCGGATTCTATCGTGTGGACGTGACTGCACACGTGGGCGGCAAGGATTATAAGGGTGCATGCGGAGCAGCATTCAGTCCGGAGAAGCTGCAGCCATCTACGGTGATGCCGAAGGACTTTGAGGCTTTCTGGCAGAAGGCCATCGCCGACGCTCGCAACACGGCACTGGAGCCCACCAAGCGACTGCTGCCCGAGCGATGCACCAAGGACGTGAACGTGTATGAGGTGAGTTTCCAGAACGAGAGCTGGGGCTCGCGTACATATGGTATACTGTGCGTGCCCGTGCGCGAGGGCAAATATCCTGCACTGCTGCGTGTGCCAGGTGCTGGCGTGCGACCCTACGGAGGCGACGTATACACTGCATCGCAGGGTGTGATAACACTGGAGATAGGTATACACGGTGTGCCAGTGACGATGGATCAGCACATATACGACGAGATGAACAACGGACCGCTGAAGTGCTACTGGGAGTATAACATGGACAATCGCGAGAAGCACTACTATCACCACGTGATAATAGGTTGCATACGTGCGATGGACTATATAGAGCAGTACACCCCATGGAACGGCAAGAAGGCTGCTGTATCGGGTTCGAGCCAGGGAGGATTCCTTACGCTGGCTACGGCCGGACTTGACAAGCGCATAACCAGCTATGCCCCCGTGCACGCTGCGCTGTGCGATCATACCAACTGGCAGAATGGTGCTGCCTGCGGATGGCCTCACTACTTCTACTGGAACAAAGGAAAGGGCCAGGAGAAGCAGATAGAGGTATCGAGATACTACGACGGCGTGAACTTTGCGCGACTGATCGACGGCAATCAGAAGGGCTGGTTCTCGTTTGGATACAACGACGACGTGGTGCCACCAACAACAGCGTGGGCTACATACAACACGGTAAAGGGTCCCAAGGAGCTGAGCCCGTATCAGGCCACATGGCACTACTGGCACCAGGAGCAGTGGGACGAGTGGGAGAACTGGCTGCTGGATACATTAAACATTATACATTAAACATTAAACGTGAAACAATAAAAACACTATATGAAGAAGCTAATGACTATGGCAGTGGGGGCGATTATGATTGCCAGCTGCACTGCAACAAAGAAGGTAGAGGCAGAGAAGACACAGGCCGAGCAACTGTTTGAGCGTCTGGACACTCTGCGACAGAAGGGGTATATGTTTGGTCATCAGGACGATCCGTTCTACGGTTTGACATGGGACTACCAACCCGACTCTAGCGACGTGAAGAATACCTGTGGCGACTGGCCTGCTGTGATGGGATTTGAACTGGGAGGCATAGAGATGGGCGACCAGAAGAATCTGGACAGCGTGCCATTTACCAAGATGCGCGACGAGATAATAAAGCACTACGAGCGCGGTGGTGTGGTAACCATAAGTTGGCACCCACGCAACCCGATGACAACTATCGAGGGTGGCGGACTGGCTGGACAGAAATTCCCCGAGGGAACGGCATGGGACGTGACCGATACAACCGTAGTTAAGAACATACTGGAAGGAGGAAAGAAGCACGAGCTGTTTAAGACATGGATGCAGCGCGTGAGCGATTTTCTGGCACAGCTGAAGACAGCCGACGGCAAGAAAGTGCCCATCATCTTCCGTCCGTGGCACGAGAATACCGGCAGCTGGTTCTGGTGGGGCGAGAAACTGTGTACTGCCGAGGAATATAAGGCTCTGTGGAACATGTTGCAGGACAAACTGGATGCTGATGGTTTCGACAATCTGCTGTGGGCATATTCGCCGGGCATGGCACCCGATCTGACTGAGCAGAAGTATCTGGAGCGCTATCCAGGCGACGACCGCATAAAGCTGGTTGGTATCGACGGATATCAGTGGGGCACCAAGGAGGACTTTGTGGCTCAGCTCGACGCCAATCTGGCCATGCTGACCAAGTTTGCCAAGGATCACGGAAAGATAGCCGCCCTGACAGAGTGCGGACTGAAGAATCTGACTGACCCTACATGGTGGACATCGACACTGACACCAGTGACAGACAAGTACGAGATAAGCTACTTCCTGGTATGGCGAAACTATCGCGAGGAGTGGTTCGGCCCATCGCCATCGCAGCCCGACGCACCATACTTCCGCGAGATGTACAACAAGAAAAATGTGATGTTCCTGGAGGACATTAAACATTAAAGATTAAACATTAAATTTAGATATGACAGAATTTGAGAAGAAAGTAGCAGCCTTGAGAAAGCATCATGAGGAGCTGCTGACAATGAAGAACGAGCCCCTGGAGTGGGGTAATGGTATCTACGAGAAGTACAAGAACCCTGTAGTGACTGCAGCACACGTGCCCTTGGAGTGGAAGTACGACTTCTGCGAGAAGGACAACCCATACCTGATGCAGCGCATAATGTGCAACGCCACACTGAACGCCGGCGCAATGAAGTGGCAGGGCAAGTACATCATGGTGGTACGCGTGGAGGGAGCCGACCGCAAGAGTTACTTTGCTGTGGCCGAGAGTCCCAACGGCGTGGACAACTTCCGTTTCTGGGATGAGCCCATCACCATGCCCGACGACGTGATACCTGCAACCAACGTGTACGACATGCGACTGACACAGCATGAGGACGGATGGATTTACGGAGTGTTCTGTGCCGAGCGTCACGACGACTCGCAGCCTGGCGACCTTTCGGCCGCTACAGCTACTGCTGGTATCGCCCGCACCAAGGATCTGAAGACATGGTATCGTCTGCCCGACCTGAAGACCAAGAGTCAGCAGCGCAACGTGGTGCTGCACCCAGAGTTTGTGGACGGCAAGTACGCATTCTACACACGTCCACAGGACGGATTTATCGACACTGGTAGCGGTGGCGGTATCGGCTGGGCACTGGTTGACGATATTACACACGCAGAGATTAAGGAAGAGAAGATAATCTACGAGCGCAAGTATCACACCATCACCGAGGTGAAGAACGGCGAGGGTCCACACCCCATCAAGACTCCTAAGGGATGGCTGCATCTGGCCCACGGAGTGCGCGCCACTGCCGACGGACTGCGCTACGTGCTGTATATGTATATGACCGCACTCGACGATCCCACGAAGGTGATAGCACGTCCGGGCGGATATTTCCTGGTGCCCGAGGGCAACGAGTATCTGGGCGACGTGATGAACGTGGCATTTGCCAACGGATGGATAGCTGATGAGGATGGTAAGGTGTTTATATACTACGCATCGGCCGACACCCGCATGCACGTGGCTACATCTACCATCGACCGCCTGATAGACTACTGCATGAACACCCCTGAGGATGGCTACTACACAGCCGCAAGCGTAGAAACTATCAAAAAACTCATCGCAAAAAACAATAATGTGAAACATTAAACGTTTATACATTAAACATTCTTGGCGGAGCCAAGCGGCAAAGCCGAGCGAAACATTAATAAATATGGCTACACTAAAAGAGAAGATCGGTTACGCCTTGGGCGATGCCGCTGCTGGAGGAATCACATGGAAAATCATGTCGATAGCCTTCCCATTGTTTTTCACAAATGTGTTTGGACTTACGTTTGCCGATGCTGCTACGCTGATGCTGATAGCACGTATGTTTGACGTGGTGACCGACCCGCTGATGGGCTCGCTGGCCGACCGTACGCAGAGCAAATGGGGTACATACCGCCCCTGGCTGATATTCGGCGCCATCCCATTCGGACTGATATTCGCACTGCTGCTCTACACACCCGACTTCGGACCTGTGGGCAAGCGTGTGTGGGCTTACAGCCTGTATCTGCTCATGATGGCAATGTATACAGCTGTGAACGTGCCTTACGGATCGCTGCTGGGCGTGATGACCGACGATGACAATGAGAAGAACCAGTTCTCTAGCTTCCGCATGGTGGGTGCCTATGCAATGGGATTTATCACCCTGCTGTCGTTCCCATATCTGCAGCGCCTGGTGGGTGGTACAGAGCAGCACCAGTATGCTGTGCTGGGTGCATTCTTCGGTCTTATCGCTGCAGCCGGAACACTGGCTTGCGGACTGATGACCAAGGAGCGACTGAAGCCAGTACGTGCCGAAAAATTCTCGTTCAAGCAGTTTGGCGATCTGTTTAAAAATAAGCCATGGATTATCCTTACGCTGATAGGAATTTGTACAAACTTTTTTAACGGATTCCGTTATGCTGTAGCCGGATATATGCTTGAATACTGTCTGCATGGCGACGTGACCGTGAGCGGACTGATTATCAACTACACCGTGTTTATGACCTTTGGTGAGCTTACTTGTATGATTTTCGGTGGTGTGTCGCCATCGTTCACCAAGATGATAGGCAGCAAGCGTATGGCGTTTATGGCAGCTGCGCTGATTTGTGTAGTATTTTCAGTGGCATTCTTCTTTGTTCCGATGGACCCAGGTTACATCTGGGTGATGGTGGCTCTGGTAGTGCTTACATCTATCGGTATCGGCCTGTATTCGCCACTGCTGTGGAGTATGTATGCCGACGTGGCTGACTATGCTACCGAGAAGAACGGTACATCGAGCACAGGATTGATCTTCTCATCAGGTACCATGGCGCAGAAGTTTGGTACAGCCATTTCTGGTTCGCTGGTAGCCCTGTTCCTGGGTATCGCAGGAGCAAGCATGATAACAGACGATATGGGCAACACGATGGTTGACCCTGCATCGATCACCGACTCGGTGCTCACGATGGTTTGGAGTCTGTTCTCTATCTTCCCAGCTGTCATCGCTGGTTTGATAATACTGCTGTGTTGGATTTATCCTATTAAGAAATGAACGGGCGCGTAGATATGATGAGGCTGGAAATGCAGGATGTGCTTGAGAACAACATTCTGCGATTCTGGCTCGACAAGATGCAGGACCACGAGAATGGTGGTTTCTACGGTCGCATAGACGGCAGCGGACAGCTGCACCCAGAGGCCGAAAAGGGCGCTATACTTAACGCCCGCATACTGTGGAGCTTCTCGGCCGCCTATCGTGTGCTGGGCAACCCGGAGTATCTTGAGGCCGCTACACGAGCCAAGGACTATATCATCGACCACTTTGTGGACGAGGAGTATGGTGGCGTGTACTGGAGCGTAGACTACAAAGGCAATCCGCTGGACACCAAAAAGCAGTTCTATGCCATCGGCTTTGCCATCTACGGACTGACGGAATATGCACGTGCTACGGGCGATAGAGAGGCGCTGGACTATGCGCTGAACCTATACGACTGTATAGAGGAACATGCTCTTGACAATGAGCACAACGGCTACATAGAGGCCTGCACACGCGAGTGGGGCGAGATAGCCGATATGCGCTTGTCGGAGCTGGATGCCAACTATCCTAAGTCGCAGAACACCCACCTGCACATCATCGAGCCATACACCAATCTCCTCAGGTGTCTGAAAGAGATGCAGGCAAAGGAGTCGTGCGACTATGTGCCAGCCATCGGATCGGTGCTGCCAGTGAGCATAAGTGTGCCCATGGAGACCATCGTAAGTGTGGAGGGTTCGCTTAGGAATCTGATTGATATTTTTACCGACAAAATTCTTAATCCGGATACCCATCATCTCGACTTGTTCTTCGATATGGACTGGACTCGCGGAGCTGGCCATCTGGAGAGCTACGGACACGATATCGAGTGCTCGTGGCTGATGCACGAAGCAGCGCTGGTATTAGGCGACCAAATGGTGCTGGAGAAGGTGGAAAATATCGTACAGATGGTGGCCGAGGCATCGGAGAAAGGACTGACCCCTGAAGGAGCTATGATACACGAGGCAAATCTGGACACAGGCCATGTAGACGACGATCTGCACTGGTGGGTTCAGGCCGAGAATGTAGTAGGGTGGTTCAACCTGTGGCAGCATTTCGGCGACGAAGAGGCATTCAGCAAAGCTGAAAAAAGCTGGAAATACATCAAGGACCAGCTGATAGACTGGGACAACGGCGAGTGGTATTGGAGTCGCCATAAAGACGGTTCGCTGAACACCACCGACGACAAAGCCGGCTTCTGGAAATGTCCCTATCACAACTCCAGAATGTGTCTGGAAATCATTGAGAGAACAGCCGAGGAATAATCGTTAGGCAAATAGATTACAAAATTTTCGCCAAAGTGTTTGGAGCTTTGGCGGATTTTTTGTACCTTTGCACACGATTATGAGGAGAATATTACTATTCATTGCGCTAATAGCGTGCTATGTGACTGAAAGTCAGGCACAAACACAATTCAACGAGCGTCCGAAGCTCGTGGTGGGAATCGTAGTTGATCAGATGCGTTGGGACTATCTGGGCAGGTATTACGACAAGTATCAGGAAGACGGATTGAAACGTCTGATAACCAAGGGATACTCGTGTAATAACTGCCTGATTAATTATTTGCCCACGGTGACTGCCATCGGACATACGAGTGCGTATACGGGCACGACACCAGCTTTCCACGGCATCTGTGGCAACAGTTTCTACAAGAACGGAGTGAAAGTAAGCAGTTGCGAGGATCACGACGTGACTACAGTGGGTAGTAATAAGAAAGACGCTTCATCGCCAGTAAACCTGCTGGCAACTACCATAGGCGATCAGCTGCGACTGCATACCGACTTCAAGTCGAAGGTTATCGGAGTGAGCTACAAGGACCGTGCATCCATCCTGCCTGCTGGTCGTAGCGCTAATGCTGCCTACTGGATTGACACCAAGGCCGGACAGTTTATCAGCAGCACATGGTATATGCAGGAGTTGCCACAGTGGGCTAAGGACTTTAACGCCCAGATGGCAAAGAATAAGGAACTGAAGAAGGTGGGTAAAGACGTAGGTATGTACCCACTTTGTGGTCATCTTACAGCCGATATGGCCATCGCCGCCCTGAAGGGTGAGCAGCTTGGCAAGGGCGAGGTGACCGATATGCTCTGCATAAGTTTCTCGCAGACCGACGTTATCGGCCATGAGTTTGGTACTCGTGGCGAGCGTACTGATGAGGCTTATCTGGAACTTGATAAGGACATAGCCAAACTGCTGAAGGCATTCGACGAGCAGGTGGGCGAGGGTAACTATCTGGTATTCCTGACAGCCGACCACGGTGGTGCACACAACTTCCAGTATATGATAGACCACAAGCTTGGTGGTGGTGCATGGAAGGGCGACGAGGAGTACTTGGCAGAGGCCTACAAGAGATTTGCTAAGGAATACGGACTGACCAAGAATATTATCAAGGACTGTCTGGACTACCGCTTGGTACTGGATAAGGATGCCATCCGCGAGCAGGGACTTGACGAGCAGGCCATTCGCGATGCTATCGTAAAAGAGCTGCTGAAGCTGCCCCACGTAGCATTTGCATTCGACTTTAAGAAAGCAGCCACAGCTCCTGTGCCAGAGATGCTGAAGGAGCGAGCACTTAAGGGATATCATCACGACCGTTCGGGCGACATCATCTTCATGCTGGAGCCAGGATGGTACGGATTTAATAGCAACTTGTCGTCGCCCATCGGAACCACCCACGGCGAGTGGAATCCATACGATGCCCATATCCCCCTGCTGTTCTACGGCTGGAAGGTTAAGCATGGCGAGACCAGCAGAGAGGTGCACATCACGGATATAGCTCCGACAGTGTGCCAGAAGCTGCATATACAGCAGCCAAACGCGTGTGTAGGCGAGGCAATCACAGAGGTGATAGCCGAGTAGTAGAAACTGACTGATAATTAAAACATTAGTAATATTATATTTAGCTTTTTATGAACTTTACTTTGTTAATTACCGTCTTGGTGACGGCTATTACATTGGTGGTAGCGGCTTACGTGGTAGCCAAGCTGATAGGACCAAGGTCCTACGCTAAGGTGAAGGGTGAGCCGTATGAGAGCGGTATCCCAACCCGCGGCAGTTCATGGCTGCCCATCTCGGTGGGATTCTATCTCTTTGCCATCTTGTTCCTCATGTTTGATGTAGAAACTGTGTTTCTGTATCCATGGGCAGTGGTAGTGAAGGAGTTTGGTTCGATGGCTCTGCTGTCAATCGGCTTCTTCTTGGTAGTTCTAGTATTAGGCTTGGCTTATGCTTGGCGGAAAGGAGATCTGGAATGGAAGTAAGAAAGCCCCACATCAAGAGTATTCCCTACGACGAGTGGAACGACAACTCATCGCTGGAGAAGATTGTTGACGAGCTCCATGAGGGCGGCGTCAACGTGGTTACGGGCTCGCTTGACCAGCTGATCAACTGGGGCCGCTCTAACTCGCTCTGGTCGCTGACCTTTGCCACATCATGCTGTGGTATCGAGTTTATGGCTTGCGGTTGTGCCCGTTACGACTTTGCACGTTTCGGTTTCGAGGTTACTCGTAACTCTCCACGTCAGGCCGACCTGATTATGTGTGCTGGTACCATCACTCACAAGATGGCCCCCGCACTGAAGCGTCTGTACGACGAGATGGCCGAGCCTAAGTACGTTATCGCCGTAGGTGGTTGTGCTATCAGCGGTGGTCCATTCAAGTCGAGCTACCATGTAGTTAAGGGCATCGAGGAGATTGTGCCCGTTGACGTATTCATCCCTGGTTGCCCCCCACGCCCAGAAGCTATCATGTACGGCATGATGCAGCTGCAGCGTAAGGTGAAGATCGAGAAATTCTTTGGTGGTGCCAACCACAAGCAGACCGCTGAGGAGGCTGCACTGGGAGTATCAAACGAGGAGCTGACATTCCGCCAGAAGCACGGCGACCACCGTCGCGAGCCAATGGTTATCACAGAGGTTCCCCAGGAGTTTGTTGATGAAATGAAAACTGCTCAGGCAGAAGCAAAAGTAGAGGAGGACAAGGCATGAAATTAGAATTCTTATCATTCGATTTTGACAAGTTCGCCTCTGAGATGCTGAACTTGAAGAACAAGAAGGGCTTTGACTATCTTGTTACCATCGTAGGCGAGGACTTCGGTGCCGAAGAAGGTCTGGGATGTATCTACATTCTGGAGAACACCAAGACCCACGAGCGTTGCAGTGTGAAGATGCTGGCCAAGACTCAGGTTTGTGGCGATGGCATGCAGAGCAACGGCGTGAGCGCACTCGAGGGACAGATGGTGCCCTACATCCCAACAGTATCTAACATCTGGAAGGTGGCCGACCTGCTGGAGCGCGAGGTATTCGACTTCTACGGAATCGTGTTCCTGGGTCATCCCGATATGCGTCGACTCTTCCTGCGTAACGACTTCAAGGGTCACCCATTCCGCAAGGACTGGCAGTTTGACGACAAGTATACACTTGAGGACGACAACGAGCCCGACTACGGACTGGAGTTCTATCTCGACAAGGATGGCAACCTGCAGAGCAAGCAGAACCGCCTGTTTGGCGCCGACGACTATGTTATCAACATCGGTCCTCAGCACCCAGCTACCCACGGTGTGCTCCGACTGCAGACAGTGCTGAACGGCGAGACCGTTAAGCGCATCTATCCACACCTGGGATATATCCACCGTGCCATCGAGAAGATGTGGGAGGGTATGACCTATCCACAGACTCTGGCTCTTACAGACCGTCTGAACTATCTTGGTGCTATGCAGCATCGTCATGCTCTGGTAGGTGTAATCGAGGAGGGTATGGGCGTAGAGCTCACAGACCGCATCAAGTACATCCGTACCATCATGGACGAGCTTCAGCGTCTCGACTCACACCTGCTCTACACATCGTGTGTGGCTCAGGACCTTGGCGCACTTACAGGTATGCTGTATGGTATGCGCGACCGTGAGCACGTGCTGAACTGCATGGAGGAGACCACTGGTGGCCGACTGATCCAGAACTATTATAGAATAGGTGGACTGCAGGACGATATCGATCCTAACTTCGTAAAGAACTGTAAGGATCTGGTTAAGTATCTGCGCCCAATGATTCAGGAGTATATGGATGTGTTTGGTGACAACGTGATCACTCACAACCGTCTGGAGAACTGTGGTCCGATGAGTCTCGAGGATTGTATCAACTACGCCGTTACAGGTCCTGCCGGACGTGCATCAGGCTGGAAGAACGACGTGCGCAAGAACCACCCATACGACATGTACGACAAGGTGGAGTGGGAGCAGTGCACACTCGACACATGCGACTCTATGGGCCGCTACCTGGTTCACATCAACGAGATGTACCAGAGCCTGAACATCATCGAACAGCTCATCGACAATATCCCAGAGGGCGACTTCTACGTTAAGCAGAAGCCTATCATCAAGGTGCCCGAGGGACAGTGGTACTACTCTGTAGAGGGTGTAGCCGGTGAGTTTGGTGTATATCTCGACAGCCGTGGCGACAAGAGCCCATACCGCATGAAGATGCGCCCAATGGGACTCTCGCTGGTAGGTGCCTTCGACCCAATGCTTCGTGGTCAGAAGATAGCCGACCTGATTGCTACATGTGCTGCTATCGACGTTGTAATTCCTGATATTGACAGATAATAAAGCGTTTGGATTATGATTTTTGACTTTAGAATTGTTACACAATGGTTCGACGCTCTCCTTCGCGAGACACTCGGCTTAGGAGATTTTCTGTCGATATTGATTGAGTGCGTGCTGGTGGGCACAGGTATCCTGCTGGGATATGCCCTCATAGCGTGCGTACTGATATTTATGGAGCGTAAGGTATGTGCCTACTTCCAGTGCCGTCTTGGCCCGATGCGAGTAGGATACTGGGGACTGCTTCAGGTGTTTGCCGACGTGCTGAAGATGCTCATCAAGGAGATCTTCTTCGTTGACCGTGCCGACAAGCTGCTCTATGCCGTTGCTCCACTTCTGGTGATTATCGGTAGTGTAGGTGCATTCTCGTTCCTGCCTTGGAACATGGGTGCTACCATCCTCGATTTCAACGTAGGTATATTCCTGCTCACCGCCATTTCTTCTATCGGCGTGGTAGGTATCTTCCTCGCAGGTTGGGGTTCTAACAATAAGTACTCTGTGGTTTCGGCCATGCGTGGTGCAGTGCAGATGATTTCTTACGAGATGTCGCTCTGCCTCTGCCTGATTACAGCTGTAATCCTGACAGGAACCATGCAGATGAGCGGTATCGTTGAGGCACAGACAGGCCCATGGAAGTGGCTTGTGTTCCAGGGTCACATCCCTGCTATCATCGCCTTCTTCGTATTCCTCATCGCAGGTAACGCCGAGGCCAACCGTGGCCCATTCGATATGGCTGAGGCCGAGAGCGAGCTTACAGCCGGTCACCATACTGAGTATTCAGGTATGGGATTCGGTTTCTTCTACCTCGCTGAGTTCCTCAACCTCTTCATCATCGCAGGTATCGCTGCTACAGTGTTCCTGGGTGGTTGGGCTCCTGTAAACATCGGTGTCGACGCCTTCGATGCAGTGATGAACTACATCCCAGGTATCGTATGGTTTATGGGTAAGACCTTCTTCCTGGTTTGGATTCTGATGTGGATTAAGTGGACATTCCCACGTCTGCGTATCGACCAGATCCTGAAGCTTGAGTGGAAGTACTTGATGCCTCTGGGACTCATCAACCTGGTAATTATGACTGTTGTTGTGGCCCTTGGCCTATATATTAAATAAGGTATAGCAATGGAAGATAATAAGACATATTTCGGAGAAATCGGGCATGGCATGAAGACTCTGGCCATTGGTATGAAGACCACCTGGAAGGAATACTTCAAGGACTTCTTTACCAACAAGTCTACGGAGCAGTACCCCGAGAACCGCAAGACCACACTGCACGTGGCTAAGCGTCATCGTGGCCGCTTGACATTCAAGCGCAACGAGGATGGCAGCTACAAGTGCACGGCTTGCACATTGTGCGAAAAGGCCTGTCCTAACGGAACCATCAAGATTACAGCCCACATGGCCGAGGATCCTGAGACAGGTAAGAAGAAGAAGGTGCTCGACGACTATCAGTACGACCTGGGCGACTGCATGTTCTGCCAGCTCTGTACTAACGCCTGCAACTTCGACGCCATCGAGTTTACAAACGACTTTGAGAACGCTGTGTTCGACCGCTCTAAGTTGGTGCTCCACCTCAACGAGGAGGTTTACCAGGGTGGTTCGCTGCCTAACCTTATCGATGGTGGCGCCGAGTGGGAAGTCGGCAAGTTTAACACTAAAACGAAGTAACGCGTTATGGGTAATACAGTTATGTTTATCATTCTCGCGGTGTTCATCATCGGTTCAGCGCTGATGTGTGTCACCACGACGAAGATTATGCGAGCCGCAACATTCATGTTGTTCGTGCTCTTTGGTGTAGCAGGCATCTACTTCCTGCTGGATTACACCTTCCTTGGAGCCGCTCAGATCTCAGTATATGCCGGAGGCGTTACTATGATCTATGTGTTTGCCATCCAGTTGGTAAGCAAGCGCACTCTTCAGGGACTTGAGGAGCGAGTTAAGAGTAGCAAGATGATAGCTGGCGGTCTGGCTGCACTGGCCGGACTGGTGGTAGTAACACTCATCCTGCTCAAGGCTGGTTTCTACACTCAGGAGATAGCCAACGTAGAGGTTCCGATGAAGGAGATCGGTATGGCCCTGGTTGGTTCAGGTAAATATCAGTATGTACTGCCTTTCGAGTTCATCTCAGTATTCCTGCTGGCATGTATCATCGGTGGCCTGGTAGTAGCAAGAAAGGAGGATAAGGCATGATACCTGTAGAATGTTATTTCGCACTTAGTGCCCTGTTGTTCTTTATTGGTGTATATGGTTTCACTACCCGCCGCAACCTTATCGCCATGCTCATCTCTGTAGAGCTGGTTCTGAATGCGGTCGACATCAACTTTGCTGCCATCAACCGTCTGCTCTATCCAGAGGGCATGGAAGGCATGTTTATGACTCTCTTCGTGATCGGTGTTGCCGCTGCCGAAAGTGCAGTTGCCATCGCTATCATCATCAATGTATATCGCAAGTTCAAGAGCGACAGCGTTGATGCCATCAAGAATATGAAACGATAGTTTTAGGTTAAACATTAAACATTAAAGATTAAACATTATGTTTGGATATACAATCTTTATAATGCTGCTGCCGCTGCTGTCGTTCATCGTTCTTGGACTGGCTGGCATGAAGATGCAGCACAAGGTGGCCGGACTCATCGGTACCTGTTCACTGGGAATCGTCACTATACTCTCTTACCTCACAGCATTCCAGTACTTCGGTATGGACCGTGTGGATGGAGTATATCAGACATTTGTTCCGTATAACTTCACATGGTTGCCTCTGGGCAATCTGCATTTCGACCTCGGTATACTGCTCGATCCTATCAGCGTAATGATGCTGATCGTAATCTCTACAGTATCACTGATGGTACATATCTACTCATTCGGCTATATGCACGGCGAGAAGGGATTCCAGCGCTACTACGCTTTCCTGAGCCTCTTCACCATGTCGATGCTGGGCTTGGTACTTGCCACCAACATCTTCCAGATGTATATGTTCTGGGAGCTTGTGGGTGTTTCATCTTACCTGCTCATCGGCTTCTACTATCCTTTGAAGCCCGCTATCGCAGCCAGTAAGAAGGCATTCATCGTTACCCGCTTTGCCGATATGTTCTTCCTCGTAGGTATCCTTACCTTCGGCTACTTCGTAGATTCGTTCAGCTTCTCATTTGCTGGCGACATCGTGATGGGCCAGGGCACCACACCTTTCATCGAGGGCAACATTGCCAAGGCTGTAGCCGCTGGTGGTTTCATCATTCCTACTGCACTTGTACTGATGTTCATCGGTGGCGCTGGTAAGAGTGCTATGTTCCCACTTCACATCTGGCTGCCCGACGCCATGGAGGGTCCTACACCTGTATCTGCACTCATTCACGCTGCTACCATGGTTGTAGCTGGTGTGTTCCAGATTGCACGTATGTTCCCACTCTGGATTGAGTATGCACCACAGGCCATGTCGATTGTGGTTTGGGTGGGTGTGTTCACCGCTTTCTATGCAGCTGCTGTAGCTTGTGCTCAGAGCGACATCAAGCGTGTGCTTGCCTTCTCTACCATTTCTCAGATAGCCTTCATGATGGTGGCTCTGGGCGTATCGCTGCCAGGTCATCATGGTGCCGTGCTCGACAACCACGCACAGCTGGGTTACATGGCTGGTATGTTCCACCTCTTTACCCACGCTATGTTCAAGGCTTGTCTGTTCCTGGGTGCCGGATGTATCATCCACGCCGTTCACAGCAATGAGATGGCTCTGATGGGTGGTCTGCGCAAGTATATGCCTATCACTCACATCACCTTCCTCATCTCGTGTCTGGCCATCGCTGGTATCCCATTCTTCTCGGGCTTCAGCTCAAAGGATGAGATTATCACCGCCTGCATGGAGTACAGCCCAGTAGTAGGTTGGATCATGACTGGTATCGCCGCCATGACTGCCTTCTATATGTTCCGTCTGTACTACGGCATCTTCTGGGGAACTGAGAATAAGGAGGCTCACGAGCATCACACTCCACACGAGGCTCCTCTCACAATGACTATTCCTCTGATTGTTCTTACAGTGATCACCGTTGGTGTTGGTGTTTACACCACTCTCGGTGGATTCTTGGAGTGGGGTGGTTCGTTTGGTAGCTACGTAAGTGCTGCCGGTACCGACTACACCATCCACTTCAACACACAGATTGCCCTTACCTCTACAGTTATTGCGATTCTGAGCATCTGTCTCGCCACCTATATATATAAAGGTGAGAGCCAGCCTATTGCCGATCGTCTGTATGCTACGTTCCCCAAGCTGCATCGTGCAGCCTACAAGCGTTTCTATCAGGACGAGATCTGGCAGTATGTTACTCATCGTATCATCTTCCGCTTGGTTTCTACACCTATTGCCTGGTTCGACCGTCACGTTGTTGATGGCACATTCAACTTCCTGGCTTGGGGTGCTAACGAGGCTGGTGAGAGTATCCGCGACTGGCAGAGCGGCGACGTTCGTCAGTATGCCGTATGGTTCCTCACGGGTACAGTTGCTTTGACATTAATCCTTTTATGCATCTAAAGATATGAGTATATTAAGTGTTTTCGTAATAATTCCCGCTCTGATGCTGTTGGGTCTTTGGCTTGCCAAGAACCTCAATCAGGTGCGTGGTGTGATGGTTGCGGGTTCTAGCTGTCTGTTGGCTCTGAGCATTTGGCTTACCATCTACTTTATCCAGGAGCGTGCTGCTGGTAACACAGCCGAGATGCTGCTCACATACAGCACCCCTTGGTTCAAGCCTCTCAACATTGCCTACAGCGTGGGTGTTGATGGTATCTCGGTGGTAATGCTGCTGCTGTCTAGCATCATCGTGTTCACAGGTACATTTGCCTCATGGCAGCTCAAGCCGCTCACCAAGGAGTACTTCCTCTGGTTCACCCTGCTTTCTACAGGTGTGTTCGGCTTCTTCATCTCTACCGACCTGTTCACCATGTTCATGTTCTACGAGGTGGCTCTTATCCCGATGTACCTTCTGATTGGTGTATGGGGTAGCGGTCGCAAGGAGTACTCGGCCATGAAGCTTACTCTGATGCTGATGGGAGGTTCTGCCCTGCTGATTCTCGGATTGCTGGGTATCTACTACTTCAACGGTATCTATAGTGGCAACTATACATTCGAGCTTACCACTATCGCAGCTAATCACTGTATTCCTGGACATATCCAGAATATCTTCTTCCCATTCATCTTCATCGGATTCGGTGTGCTGGGCGCTCTGTTCCCATTCCACACATGGAGCCCTGATGGTCACGCTTCGGCCCCTACAGCAGTATCAATGCTGCACGCTGGTGTGCTCATGAAGCTGGGAGGTTACGGCTGCTTCCGTGTAGCTATGTATCTGCTGCCTGAGGCTGCTCAGGATCTCTCTTGGATCTTCCTCATCCTCACCACTATCTCGGTAGTTTACGGTGCTCTGAGCGCTTGCGTACAGACCGACCTTAAGTATATCAATGCTTACTCATCGGTGTCTCACTGCGGACTGGTGCTCTTCGCCCTGCTGATGATGAGTCAGACAGCCGTTACAGGTGCTGTGCTGCAGATGCTGTCGCATGGACTTATGACAGCCCTGTTCTTCGCCCTCATCGGTATGATCTACGGTCGTACCCACACTCGTGATATCCGCGAGCTGGCCGGCCTGATGAAGATTATGCCTTTCCTGGCAGTAGGTTATGTTATCGCAGGTCTGGCCAACCTTGGTCTTCCTGGATTCTCTGGATTTATTGCTGAGATGACCATCTTCGTAGGTTCGTTTGGTGCTCACCCAATGAGTGGCGACCCCAACACCTCATTCCGCATGGTGGCTACCATCATCGCATGTATGTCGATCGTAGTAACAGCAGTCTACATCCTGCGTGTTGTTGGTAAGATACTGTATGGCGAGGTAGAGAACAAGCACTTCCTCGAGCTCACCGATGCTACATGGGATGAGCGTGTTGCAGTTATCTGTCTGATTTTCTGCGTAGCCGGTCTTGGTTCTTTCCCATTCTGGGTAAGCAACATCATCTCGCCTGCCGCAGGTACTATCTTGGAGTCAATTGGTGTAATGTAAAGTAAGGAGGACTAAAGATATGAATTATAGTGAATTTCTGAATATGGTTCCAGAGTTTGCCCTTGTGGTATCTCTGTTGATAGTCTTCTGTGTAGACTTCATCTGCCCACGTTGTGGCTCAGATCGCACCAAGATGATGAACATTCTGGCATCGCTGCTGATGGTAGGTACAGCTGTAGTAAGCGCTACCAGCGAGCCCTCGTCAGCCTTTGGCGGCATCTACGTTACCTCGGAGGCCATCAATGTCATGAAGTCTATTCTGGCATTCGGTTCTCTCATCGTGGTGGTTATGGCCAATCCGTGGGTCGAGAAGAACTGGAAGCATGCCGGCGAGTTCTATATGCTCATCATCAGCACCCTGCTGGGTATGTTTGTGATGATGTCATCAGGTTCGTTCCTGATGTTCTTCCTCGGTCTCGAGATGGCCTCAGTGCCCCTGGCATGTATGGTGGCCTTCGACCGCGACCGCAAGGAGAGCGCTGAGGGAGCAGCCAAGTATATCCTCGTAGCCACATTCTCAAGCGGCGTAATGCTGTTCGGTATCTCGTTCATCTACGCTGCCACAGGTACTCTCTATTTCGACGACGTAGCTACTGTAGTCAAGGGCTCACCTCTGTGCATCATGGGTATGGCCTTCTTCTTCAGTGGTCTTGGCTTCAAGATTTCGCTCGTACCATTCCACTTCTGGACAGCCGACACCTATCAGGGTGCTCCTACACCAGTAACCGGTTACCTCAGCGTCATCTCTAAGGGTGCTGCCGCCATCACACTGTGCACCATCCTTATGAAGGCCTTCGCTCCAATGGTAGAGTACTGGAACTACATGCTTTATATCGTTATCGTGCTCTCTATCACCGTGGCCAACCTGTTTGCCATCCGTCAGAGCGAGCTCAAGCGCTTCATGGCGTTCAGCTCTATCTCACAGGCCGGATACATCATGCTGGCAGTGGTAGGCAATGGTCAGCTGGGTGTAGCCGCACTTACTTACTACGTGCTGGTTTACATCGTAGCCAACATGGCCGTGTTTACCGTTATCAACGTGGTAGAGCAGAATAATGGTGGCCGCACTGATATGGCAGCCTACAACGGTTTCTATCAGACCAACCCCAAGCTCTCGTTCCTCATGACGCTTGCTCTGTTCTCGCTGGCTGGTATCCCACCGTTTGCAGGTATGTTCTCTAAGTTCTTCGTGTT
>JAEEGH010002717.1_pt1 | contig 47460 bp, 24 predicted proteins | sample 9134181 | NCBI WGS metagenome assembly JAEEGH01 (sample SAMN16246544, study PRJNA631951) | gut metagenome | biome: gut microbiome; feature: rumen; material: DP-attached | host: Bos | place: Iran: Karaj | collected 2018-10
ATAGTTGGCGAAGGTGGACGTGAAGTTGCTGATGGTATGTCCGTTGCCGTCGAAGTCGATGAGGTTCTCGTAGGGCGACGCGAAGTTGAGCGGGACCCAGTCGATGCCGGTCATGTCGATGTCGGCCTTCATCCGGAAATAGACCTTGGTCCCGGGGACCAGCAGCTCGGCCATCTTCAGCATGTCCGCCGCCGTGTAGAGGTTGTACGGATCGTTCTTGGTGCCGGAACCGGCATCAGGGGCCACATAGGCCCGCTTCACCAGCACATAGGCATACGGGGAGGAGGAACGCTCCCAGTTGTCGGTTCCGATTACCTCGTCGATGTTGACGGGGACCACGTAGACGACATCCTCTTCCAGGCCGGAGGCCGTGAGCTTGAGCTTGGCCGAGGTGGACGCCTTGCCGTAGCGGGGCATCAGCACCTTGTTGGTCGTGAACTCATAAGCGGAACCCGGGCACATCGGATAATCGGTGCCGTGGGCGCCGTTGTAGGCGGCAGCCCCGTCGGGATCGACCTTCAGCGTCAGGTTGAGGACGATGTCGGACACCTGGTCGGCATAGGCCTGCAGGTCCACGGTCTTGCTCTTGCCGGGCACGATTTCGATGACCTCTTCGAGTCCCGGGGCGCCGGCGTAGAACACGCCCTTCATCTGGGCGACGGTCGGCTGCTCCTTTTCGCGGCAGGCGGTGAAGGCCAGCGCGAAGGAGAGGAGAAGGAGATATGATGCGATTCTTTTCATGGTACAGTCCGTTTAGAATTTCAAGCCGTCCTCCCAGCCCGGATTCTGGGTGAGCGCGCCCCCGGTGAGGTTGCGGTCGTCCGTCGGGATGGGGTACAAGTAGTCTCTGTTTTCATTCCAGGAACGGGAGACGTCGCTGTGCAGCAGGATCATGCCGGATTCGCCGTCCTTGAGGATGACGTCGGAGCCGAGCTTCTTGGTGACCGCGGCCTTGGAGGTGGCGGCGGAGGCATAAACCTCGAAGTCGTCCGTGCCGTTGCCGTCCAGGTCATACACGCCCACGCCGGGAAGATACATCCCGTAGAAGGGGGCCTCGAAGACCTTTCCTTCCTTCCAGCGCATCAGGTCGTAGTAGCGGTGGCCTTCCTGGGCCAGCTCGATGCCACGCTCGCGGCGGATCTCCAGGATGACACCCTTGTTGGCGTCACCGGCGAGCACGGAGCTCTGGTAGCCGCCGAAAGCGGGATTGGTGAGGAACGCGTCCGGATTGGCGTTGGCATCGGCCATGCTCAGGTGAGGCATACCCACGCGGTCACGCAGTTTGTTCACGGACAGGTCCAGGGCCTCCTGCGTCAGGGCGCCGGATTCGGCCAGGGCCTCCGCATAGTTGAGGAGGATCTCCGCGGCGCGGAAGATGATCAGGTCGATGTCGGAATTGTTGTAGGAGTCCTGGTCCAGGGTGGTCACATACTTGTCCGGGTGGTAGCCGGTGAAGGACACCTTGAGGTCGGGAGCCGTGAAGGTCTCCTCGCCCATGCGCTTGTAGCCGGGGGTCCGGATGCTCTGGGCAAGACGCGGGTCGCGGTCCCGGGTTTCCTCCTGGAAGGTCATCGTCTCCCAACCGGCCTTGTCGGTGAAGCGGGAGCCGTCCTTCATCAGGTAGCTGGCCACGAGCTTGCGGGTCATGGCGGGGCAGCCCATCGAACCGACGGTCATCGTGTTGCCGGAGCTGTGGATGGCGCCGTAGGCCTTGTTGTAGTCGCGGGCGAGGATTACTTCGTCCGTCAGGTCGGTGGCGTTCATCGTGGTGAACAGCTCATGGTAGCAGGTGTTCACGTCGCCGGTATGCAGACCATAGCCGCTGGACTGGATGAATTCCAGGGAGACCTTGGCGCACTCGGCCAGATACCATTTGTAGTCCTTGGCGTTGGCAGGAAGGGTGGCGAGGGCGGGATCCCCTGCGTGATACTTGCGGAAGGTGCCTTCGAACAGCAGGATGCGGGACTTCAGAGCCATGGCCGTCCACTTCGTGACTTCGTACGCACTCTTGGTGGAGGGAAGGTTCGCAATCGCGAAGTCCAGGTCCTCGATCATCTTATCGAGGATCAGCTCGCGGCTGTCGCGGGGCTTGTTGAGCTCCTCGGTGTCCGTGGAGCCCAGGGGCTTGTCATACCACGGAACGTCGCCGAAGCGCTTGACCTTGGCGAAATAGAAGTAGGCGCGGAAGAAGCGGGCGAGGGCCGTATACTTGATGCGGACCTGCTCGTCCGGGCAGTTGCCGACATTCTCCAGCAGGGTGTTGATGTTGCGGAGGGCCGACCAGCTCCAGCCGCTGCCGCTGGCCGGAATCGTGCGCTTGCCCATGCCCTCGTTGGACATGTTGTTCTGGGTGAAGTGGTCGTCGTTGGCGACATACAGGTCCGAAGACGGGAACAGCTCGTAGAAGCCGATGGAGAAGGCCTGGAGCTCACTCTCGCTCTTGAAGAACGTGTCGGCGGAAAGCCGATCCTTGGGGACGGCGTCCAGCAGGTCGTCGCAGCCGGTGAAAGCGAATCCGGCCAGGAGCATCAGTACGGGAATGATTATCTTTTTCATAGCGGGATTCATTAAAGGGTGATGTCGATGCCGAAGACGTAGCTCTTCTGCCAGGGATAGATGCGCATGTTGCCGCCGGTCATGGCCATTTCAGGATCCACGTACTTGCCGTGCAGGCCGGGCGCCCAGTAGAACAGGTTCTCGCCGGTGAAATACAGGCGGAGCTTGGAGATGGAGATCTTCTTGGTCAGCTTCTCCGGAAGGGTGTAGCCGAAGGTGAGGTTCTTCAGGCGGAGGTAGCCGATATTCTGGAGATACCGGTCGTTCACCACGCCCAGCGGACGGTTCGCGTTCATCGCGATGTAGCCGCGGGGACGCGGGAAGAAGGCGTTCGGATTCTCTTCGCTCCAGCAGTCGTTCAGGAAGTCCTTGGGGATGAAGGTCATATAAGGACGGGCGAACGGGCCCCAGAAATTGCGGGCGTCCGCGGCCGGATACCAGTCCATCTTGCCGATGCCCTGGAAGAAGACCGCGAGGTCGAAGCCGAACCAGGAGGCGTTCAGGTTCACGCCGTAGTTGTAGCGCGGCTTGCTGTTGCCGATGATCTGCCAGTCACCGCTCTCTCCCACCTTCTCGGCGCCCTTGTTGATGGCGCCGTCGCCATCCAGGTCGGCGAACTTCATGTCACCGGCGAAGAGGCCGTTCGGGAAGATCTGCGCATCGTTCACCTTGCTCTGGTCCACGGCATAACTCCTGGCCTCCTCATCGGTGGCGAACAGGCCGTCGATATGGTAGCCCCAGATGTCACCGTATTTCTGGCCCACCCAATAGGTCTTCGCAAAGAGTTTGTCCGGGTTGTTGAAGCGGGTGATGTGGGACACATAGTCGGAGAAGACGACGCTCGCGCCATAATGGAAGGAATCGGGACCCAGTTTGAAGGAATCCCGCCAGCCCAGGGAGATCTCATAGCCCTTGGTCCGGAGGTCGGCCACGTTCTCCTGCGGGGTGGAAGCGCCGTACACGGCCGGGAGAGGCTCGCCGGCGGTGAGCATGTCCTTAGTGTCACGGATATAGCCTTCGGCGCTGAATTCCAGGCGGTTCCCCAGGAAGGCCATGTCGATACCCAGGTTGCTCTGGATGGAGCGTTCCCAGGTGAGACCGGAGGAAACCGGGGCCGACAGGGAGGCCTGCGGCAGATTTGCGCCGCCAAGCAGATAGGAGGACTTGCCGCCGGTGGAGACGGTCCGGATGGCCGGATAGTAGGAACTCATCTGCTGGTTCCCCAACTGGCCGTAGGAGAAACGGACCTTGAAGTTGTCCCACCAGCCCCGCAGCGGGGCGAAGAACGGCTCTTCGGACACTCTCCAGCCCAGGGAAGCGGACGGGGAGAACACCCAACGGTTGCCGCGGAGGAAGCGGGAGGAACCGTCGTAACGGCCGTTCAACTCAAGCAGGTAGCGCCCCTTGTAGTCATAGTTCAGCCGGGCGAAGTAACCGGCCAGTTTGTACTCGTTCTGGCCGCCGGAGGTTTCCATGCGCTTCCGGCCGTCGGGATCCGTGGGATCGGCGCCGATCAGGTTCTGGTCGTTCAGTTCCGTCGAGTACAGATAGTAGCCGATGGCGCCCAGGTCCTTGATCCAGCGGGTCTCGTAGTTCACGCCGGCCATCAGTTTGAAGTTGTGGGCCTGGTTCCAGGAATTCTCGTAGGTACCGTACAGGTTGTAGGCCTGATAGATATTGGTATTGGCGCTCTCGGAGAGTTTGTCCTGGAACGGGGACGCATCGTCCTTCACCTTGATTTCCATCGGATACGTGGAATAGTAGCCGGGCACCGCGCGGTTCATGTACCGGTTGTACTTGAGCGTGTAGGTGTAGTCACCCTTGACGGTGAATCCCTTGAACGGCTTCAGGGTGAAGTCCACGGTCTCGCTCAGGTTGTCCACCTTGTCCTCGTTGAAATTGTCCTCGGCGAGGAGCATCAGGAGACCGTCCATGATGGTGTATCCGTTGTACTTGGTCGTGTACAGGGTCGATCCGTCCGGATTCGTGGCGGGATAACTCGCGAGGCCGTGGCCGGAACTCTTCGCGAAGTTGTTGTTGATGCCGCCCTGGCCCGGATAGAAATAGGAACTGTTGAAGTAACTCGTGTTGGAGCCGATCCGCAGCCAGTCGGTCACGTCGAAGGCGATCTTCGCGCGCAGGTTGATGCGCGTATAGTTATCGGGCTTCTCCTTGAACATGCCCTGCTCGTAGGTGTAGCCGCCGGACACCAGGTAACTCACATGGCTCGTGGCGCCGCTGGCCGAGATGGTGTGGCTCGTGGTAGGCTTGATGTCGTTGTAAAGGACGTGCCACCAGTCCGTGTTCGCGTAATAATTATAGACGTCCTTGCCGTTCTCCTGGGTGATGACGACCCAGGGACGCTCCGGATTCTCCACCTTGTCATTCCGGCGGGCCCACAGTTCCTGCATGTCCGCATCGGAGTAGTTGGCATACTTGGTACCCGGGCTGTAGGTGCCCCAGAAGAGGTTGTTCAGATAGACGGAGTCATAGCCGCGGGTCTCGTAGTCGGTCCGGGTGGTCGGGGCGGTGACGCCGAAGCGGCCGCTGTAGGTGACCTTGGCGCGGCCCTCCTTCTCCCGGCTGCCGTTCCGGGTGGTCACGAGGATCACACCGGCCGAGCCACGGGCGCCGTAGATGGCGGCCGCGGCGGCATCCTTGATGACGGAGATGCTCTCCACATCGACCGGATTGAGATACTGGATGTCCCCTTCCACGCCGTCGATGAGCACCAGCGGGCTGCCTCCGTTGATGGAGTTCCAACCGCGGATGTTGAGCGACGCGGCCTGGCCCGGACGGCCGGAACCCGAGGTGATGTTCAGGCCCGGGACGGTTCCCTGCAGCATGTGACCCACGTCGAGGGCGGAACGGTCCTTGAGTTCATCGGCCTTCACCACGGACACCGCGCCCGTCAGGTTGGCCTTCTTCTGCGTGCCGTAGCCCACGACCACGGCATCTTCCAGCAGGTTGGTGTCTTCCTCGAGCACCACCAGGATCTGGCGGCGTCCCTGGACGGGGACCTGCTGCGACTGATAGCCGAGACAGGAGATTTCGAGGACAGCGTCGGGGTCGACGCTGATGGAGAACCCTCCATCCGCGTCCGTTGTCACGCCGGTACTGCCGGAAAGCACGACGGCCCCGACGACGGGACCGCTCGCATCCGACACAGTACCGCGTACTGCGATCTTCTGGGCATACGCGCCAAAAGAGACGGTCATACCGAGAAGTATGGCCAGTACGCTGAACAGTTTCTTGGATAACATATGAGTATGGTTAAAAGTGATTTCGCGGTCAGCACAAAGTTATGGATTCTCGGCCAAAAAAGGACCGCGCCCCCGGGAAATAGTAGATTCCACGCCGGTCTATAGCCAAACAAATCATTGATAATCAAATATAACCAAATAGATCCGCGCCCCTTAAATAGTAGATGGAATCGTTGGATTAAAACGGGATTCTTCGTATTTTTGCCTCGGTAACAAACGATCTCCCCATGCGTTCTGCGTCCCTTCCGCGGCTTGCGGCCTGCCTCCTTCTCATCCTTCCCGCCTGCCGGGACCGCGGAGGCCATGCCCCCGAATGGGAAACCGCCCTGAAGGAACTGGACCGGTCGCTGGCGCGGGAACCCGTCATCAGCCAGGCGCACAAGGCGGACCTGGCGGACTTGAAAATCCAGTTCAAGCACACGACGGCCCCCCTTGCCCGTTACCGCCTCTGCGACAGGATCTTCGACGGTTACCTCAAGTACGATGTGGATTCGGCCCTCCGGTATGCGCACCTGAAGGAAGCGATCGCCGCCGATACCGGCGACGCCGAACTCCGCATGGACGCCTCACTGGACCTGGCCCAACGCTATCTGATTTCGGGCATGTACCATACCGCGCTCGAAGCGGTCGGGGCGGTCGATACGGCGGCGGTCCGGTCCACCCACAGGCTGGCGTCCTACTACCAGACCCTCAACTCCATCTACCACGGCATGGCGCTGGCGGCCAAGGACCCGGAACTCTCCGGGCGATTCCGGGCGGAGGAACTGCTGTACCAGCAGCGCAGCCGGGCCGCGCTGACGGAGGACATGCTGGACTACTATACGGTCAATGCCGGCATCGAAATCGAGAACGGACATCCGGAACGGGCCCGGCAACTGATGACCGAACGCCTGGCCGACGAGCGGCTCTCCCTCCAGGACCAGGCCATCGTGCATTACTGGATCGCCAAGACGTACCGGGAGGAAGGAAACAGGGAGAATGAACTGAAGCACTACGCCGTCAGTGCGAACTGCGACCAGATGGCGCCGGTCAAGGCATCCCGGTCCCTGATCCGGCTGTCCCGGATCCTGTACGACCGCGGCGACCTGGACCGCGCGTACACTTACATCGTCCGGGCCTACGAGGACGCCACCCGGTCCGACGCCCGCACCGCCCTGGACGAAATCAACCAGTCGCAGCCGGACATCATCGCCGCCTATGAAAAGTTGGAACAGCGCCGTCAGCGCCAGTTGAAGGCCTTTCTGGCCGTCACCATCCTGATCCTGGCCGCCCTGGGCTTCGCCCTCCTGCGACTCTACCGGAACCACAAGCGGATCGGGCGGATGCAGCGGCAGATCCTGGAGAATGTGGAGCGGCTCAAGGAATCCAACCAGATCAAGGACACCTACCTGGGGCGTTACCTCTCCATGTTCTCCGAGCACATCGACGCGCTGGAGCGCTACCGGTCCGGACTCCGGGTCACGGCCAAGTCCAAGGACCTGGACGACATCCTCCGCGTCCTCAAGTCGGACGCGTACATCGACATGGAACGGAAAACCCTGTACGACGAGTTCGACGCCACCTTCCTGGGCGTGTTCCCGGACTTCGTGAACCAACTGAACGGCCTCCTGCGGGAAGAGGGCCGCATCGGGCAGGACCTTCCGCCCGGGAAACTCTCCAACGAACTGCGGATCTTCGCCCTCATCCGCCTCGGCGTCACCGAATCGGCCCAGATCGCCCGCTTCCTGAAGAAATCACCTTCCACGGTGTACAACTACCGCGTCAAACTCAGAAACGCCGCGGCCTGCGACCGCGACGAATTCGAGAAAAGGCTGATGGAAATCGGGAACCCCGGGTAGGCTACCAACTGATCGCGGGCTTCGTGAGCGCCTCCTTCAACTGGTCGTCGGTGCGGAGGCGGACCTTGATGCCGGCCTCCTGGAACCAGTAGCGGACGGCGATCTCTTCCTCGATGAAGGGCATGATCTCATCCTTCTTGAGGCGGAGGAAGGTCTCCTTGTCCATATCCAGGGACTTCTCCAGTGCGGTCAGTTCGGTGGACATCGCTTCGGAAAGGCCGTCCTCGGCAAGGACTTTCTTCATCTCGTCGAAGAGGGCGCGGGCGGAGGAACGGTAGTCGAATTCCTTGTCCTTCGCGAAGGCGATGAAGTCCTCATAGGCGTCGAAGTGGAAGTCATCCACCGACGGAAGCGCCTCGTGCTCACGGACATATTTCATGGCGTACTGGTCCGTGATGCCACTCAGGACGACGGAATAAGTCAGGCGGGAATACTTGTGGCCCTTGACCTCGAAATCGGGGGTGATGCCGCCGCCGTCCCGGACCGTGCGGCCGTGGAGGGTCTTGAACTCGTGCGTGAGGGAATCGGGGATGTGGCCCACGCTGCCGTCCTCGTTGCGGTGGCTGTAGTCGATAGCCTGCACGCAACGGCCGGAGGGCGTATAATACTTCGCGGTGGTCACCTTCAACTGACCGTCGTACGGCAGCGGACGGATGCTCTGCACCAGGCCCTTCCCATAGGTGCGCGTACCGATGACGGTTGCGCGGTCGAGGTCCTGCAGGGCGCCGGAGACGATCTCGGAGGCCGATGCGGAGCCGGAATCGACCAGCACCACGATGGGAATCTCCAGGTCCACGGGATCGGTCGTGGTCTTGTACACCTGTTCCGTTCCCGCCGCACGCCCCTTGGAAGTCACGACCACGGACCCCTTCGGGACGAACAGGGAGACGATGTTCACGGCCTCGTTCATCAGGCCGCCGCCATTGCCGCGGAGGTCCAGGACCAGGCGCTTCATCCCCTTCTGCTTCAGCGTATGGTAGGCGTCACGGATGCCCTGTCCCACCCCGTCGGTGAACTTGGTCATCAGGACATAGCCGTCCCGGTCGTTGATCATGTCCACATATTCGATCGAGGGGAGGGCGATGCGCTCGCGGGTCACGGGAACCTCGATGACCTCCCCCGCCTGCCAGGTGGGACCGCCGCGGAGTTTCTTCACGCGGAAAACCACCTGCGTGCCCGGCTTGCCGCGCATCTTGTCGGAGCACTGCTGACTCGTCAGGCCATGGGTGGTTTCCCCGTCGATGGTCTCGATCTCGTCGCCGCAGCGGAGGCCGGCCTTCGCCGCAGGGGAACCGGCGTAAGGCTCGTTGATCTGCACGTTTCCGTTCACGTCGGGCTTGTAGATGACGGCGCCGATGCCGCCGTAGGTGTTGGACAGCATCATCCGGAAGTCCTCCTGCTCTTCTTCGGGGACATACACGGTATAGGGATCCAGGGCTTCCAGCATCGCGTCCACCCCTTCCCGCTCGATGCGGCCGACTTCCAGAGAGTCGACATAGGAGCGGTTCAGTTCCTTGAGAATGGCGTTATGGAGTTCGACCCACTTGCCCAGGGAAAAACTCTTGGACTGGGCCGATGCGGTGACGGAAACGGTGAGGGCGGCGAGGGCCGCAAGGAAATATCTCGATCTTTTCATATGCAATCTGTTCCAGGGACGCCATCGCACAAACGGCGTGCCATCGGGGCAAAGTTACGAAAAAATGGAGTATCTTTGCGGCGTTAATTGCATCTGTTTATGAAACTTGTTTTTGCCACCGGCAATCCCGGCAAGCTGCGCGAGGCGAGCGAGATCCTCGGAGAAGGGTTCGAGCTTGTCACCCCTGCCGATGCCGGCATTCCCGAAGATATACCCGAAACGGGCGACACCCTCAGGGCCAATTCCCTGCAGAAAGCCCAATACATCTATGATAAAACCGGACTGGACTGCTTTGCCGACGACACAGGCCTGGAAGTCGAGATCCTGGCCGGGGCGCCCGGCGTCCACACCGCCCGCTACGGCGGACCGCAGAAGAACCCGGCCGACAACATCGCCCGCCTCCTCCGGGAGATGGCCTGCCGCGAACGGGAGGCCTCCGTCGCCCGGGAGTACGGATTCAACACCCCGCACGCCACCCGCCGGGCGCGCTTCCGCACATCCGTCACCCTGATCCTGAACGGGGAAAAGCATTTCTTCGACGGCATCATGGAAGGGCAGATCGCCAACCAGAAGGCCGGCAAGGGCGGCTTCGGCTACGACCCCGTCTTCATCCCGGACGGCTATGACATCACCGCCGCCGAAATTACGGAAGAGCAGAAAAACGCCATTTCCCACCGTGGCAAGGCCCTCCGGGCCATGGCCGACTACCTGAAGGGCCGATGACGGAGAACATCGAGGCGATCGTCCTGGGATACACGAAGTTCGGCGAGAACTCCGTCGTCGTCCATACGCTCTCGGAACCGTATGGGCGCCGCGGTTTCCTGGTCCATGTGGGCAAGAAGGCCGGCATGGCCCTCCTGCTGCCGCTGAACATCCTGGAGATGGACATCGTCCCGAACCCGAAGTCCACCCTCTGGAGTGCCCGGAACCTCCATGCGAAGGATCCCCTGAACGGAATCCGGAACAACCTCTATAAGAATACGATGAGCCTCTTCCTGTCGGAAGTGCTCCTGCGCACCGTCAAGGACGGCCAGGCGGAGGAAGGACTCTTCCCCTGGTGCGTCCGCAGCATCCTCACCCTGGATGGCCTGCAGGCCGATTTTTCCAACTTCCACATCCGTTTCCTGCTGGAATTCGCCGGTGCCCTGGGCTTCAGCCCCACCTTCGATGACATCGCCCCCTTCGCGGAAAAGCACCTCAGCCAGATGAAACCCTTTCTCTCGTCGGATTTCTCCGAGTCAATGCTCATCCCCCTCCGCGGCGAGGACCGCAACGCCCTGTGCGAGGACCTTCTCCGTTACCTCGAATACCACACGGAATCGGCCATCAACGTCCGGTCGCTCGCCGTACTGCGGGAGGTCTTCGTTTGAGGGGACATTATTATTTGACGGAAAAGCGTATTATTTCGTTAGGATTTGTTATCTTTATACGCTTTTTGCAAAGAACCGACAACCGCATAATTCCATTCAGATGTACAGAATCACGGAGCATCCCATCCTCGACATTCCGAAAGAGGACCTGCACTCGTTTATCTTTGAAGGACATTCCGTCACCGGACAGAAAGGACAGACCATCGCCGCCGCCTTGCACCAGGCCGGCTATCCGGTCCATCACCACAGCCTGAAAGACCGCAACCGCACGATGGAGTGCGGCATCGGCAAGTGCGGCGCCTGCGAGATGGTCGTGGACGGCCACATCCGCCGCATCTGCATCACCAAGGTGGACGGCGTGAAGGAAGTGCACCGCGCCGGCACCGAGAGTTTCGCCGAGGTGAAGGCCGCGGCCGACGAGGCCCCGAAGAAGGTGTACAAGACCACGGTCGCCATCATCGGCGCGGGCCCGGCCGGACTCGCCGTGCGCGAGGAACTCCGGAAGGCCGGAGTGGACAATCTCGTGATCGACAACAACAGTTCCATCGGCGGACAGTTCCGGATGCAGACGCACCAGTTCTTCTTCTTCGAGAAGGAGCGGAAATTCGGCGGCATGCGCGGCTTCGACATCGCCGAAACCCTCGCCGGAGATTCCCGGGAAGGCATTCTCCTGGACAGCGTCGTGTGGGACATCCTGGAAGGAAAGCGCCTCGCCGTCAAGAACGTGGCCACGCAGGAAATCTTCTATGTCGATGCGGACCAACTCGTGGTGGCCGCCGGGGCCCTCCCCTTCATGCCGGCCTTCAAGAACGACGACCTGCCCGGCGTCTATACCGCCGCCGTCGTGCAGCGGATGATGAACACGGAGTTCACCCTCCTCGGCAAGAGCATCCTTACCGTGGGTGCCGGCAACATCGGCTATCTCACCTCCTACCAGGCGATGCAGGCCGGGGCCAAGGTCAAGGCCATCATCGAGGCGATGCCCCACGAGGGCGGTTTCCCGGTCCAGGCGAACCGCGTCCGCCGGCTGGGCATCCCCATCCTGACCTCCTACACCCTTGTGGAAGCCATCCCGAACGAGGACCGCAGCGGCATCGTGGGCGCCGTCATCGCCAAGTGCGAGAACTTCCGGCCCATCCCCGGAACCGAAGTCCGCATCGACGGGATCGACTGCATCAACATCTGCACGGGCCTGCTGCCGGACAACCAACTCCTCCGCAAGGGGGCCGAGGTGTTCGGACGCGCCTGCCACGGCGTGGGCGACGCCGTCCGGATCGGCGAGGGGACTTCCGCCGTCCTCCGCGGCCGCCAGTGTGCCTACGAAGTGATGATGGATCTCGGGAAGCGGGTCGATTACAACGCCTACCTGACCATCTCCAAGGAATATATCGACTCCCAGCAGCGGCCCGTCCGCGTGCTGGAGAAACCCGCCAAACCCTCCCCCGAGCGGATGGCGGCCAAGGGTTTCGTCATCGCGGACTGCCTGTACGGCTTTGCCTGCAACCCTTGCTCCTTCGCCTGCAAGCAAGGCGCGATTACCAAGAGTTCCACGTCCGTGACGCCGGTCATCGACTATGACAAGTGCATCGGTTGCATGGAATGCGTCGCAGGCTGCCCTGGCCTGGCCATTTTCGGCTACCGGCCCGACAGGAACCAGGTTTTCCTCCCGCTGGAATTCAACCTTCCGGAGGGTGCCAAGGACGTATTCCTGGTCGATGACGACGGCCAGATCGTGGGCGAAGGCGTGATCGAGCGCATCATCCGGAAACCCGGCAAGACGCACATCGCCGTGGTGAAGGCCGTCTCCATCGACGGCGAACTGACGGATGCCCATGGCTTCATCCTGAAGGAGGACTATCCCGAGCCGCTGGTGCTCGAACCCGACCGGTCCGACGCGGACAAGACGTTCGTCTGCCACTGCGAGGACGTGACGCTGGAAGACCTCCTGGAGGCCCTCAAGGGCCGCAAGAGTATTACCGCGCAGGAACTCAAGCACGTCACCCGGCTGGGCATGGGCCCGTGCCGCGGCTCCCGCTGCCTCCCCCGTGCAAAGCAGGTCCTCCGTGCCCACGGCATCGAGGTCACGGGCGAATTCACGCCCCGCGGGCCGATGGCGAACCTCGTGGAGATCGGCAACGTCTGCAACCTCAGCGGCGGGCATCGCCTCGTGACTTCCCCGCAGTTCTCGGATGAACAGGCCGTGGAAGCCGGCGCCTTCGTCGCCGGCGGCGGCATGGCCGGCACCGCCCTGTTCCGCTACTTCGCGGAGGCAGGCCTGAAGCCGGTCCTCGTGAACAAGGAACACGGCAGTTCCTGGCGGTGCATCGCCGGCGGCCGTCCTGCCTTCTCCGTCCCCGCCCTCGCGGAAATCGCCAACGGCAACCTGCAGATTTTCAGGGAACTCCATGCCGCCCACGACATCGACTTCAAGATGACGCGGTACGTGAACTTCGTCCATGACGAAGCCACCTACAAGAGCCTGGACGCCTCCCGCGCCTGGTCCGACGCCTACATGATCGACCGGAAGGACTTCGCCCGCGAGATTTCCCCGTACATCAATCCGAACCTGGACATCTACTCGCACGCCCTCATTTCCAACGACTGCTGGCAGGCCAGCCCGGGCAAGACCATCGACACGGTGCGGCAGATCGGCATCGGCCTCGGCGGCTGCGTGATGGAGGACACGGAACTGATCGATGTGGCAAAGACGGGTGAAACCTACCTGATTACGGTCCGTACGGCCGACGGACGTTACCGCAAGTTCAGGACGTCCGTCTTCGTGAACGCCCTCGGCGCCGGTGCGGAGAAGTTCGCCCGGATGCTGGGCATCGACACCGGTCTCTTCCCGGTCCGTCACCAGGCCTTCATCACGAAGCGGCTGCCGCTCATCGGTAAGGACGGCGACTCGCTGGACATGCTCATCGACCGCCGCCACTACAAGGGCTTCTCCGCCGTCTATGGGCAGCAACTCGCCGCCACCGGCCAGATCATCGGCTGCGCCTCCCCCGCCACCGACGCGGCGGAAGCCGGCAAGAACCTGAAGGTCAATACGCAGGCGTTCCTGGAGATTGCGACGGAAGTGTTCACGGAATGGATTCCGCAACTGCGTGGCATGAGCCTCCAGGCCACCTGGTGCGGCTACTACACCGAACCCCGCTACATCATCGACCCGGCCGCCGGCCTGTTCGTCGGCATGCGCGGACACGGCTTCATGCTGTCGCAGTACATCGCGAAACTGTACGTGGACACCCTCCTGGGCCGTCCCGTACCCGCCTTCTTCGCCGACCTGGGCCTCGCCGGCTCCGGTCTGAGCGAAAACGCTTTCAAATAGGATTTATTTCCGGCCCTTTTTCAATCTTTCCCGCTCGGCTTTCAAGGCGCCCTTCCGGGGCGTCTTGGCGGGTTTGCGGGGGCGGGGCGGCATCGGCGCATCGACGAGCGATTCGATGTAATCGTCCTCCGAAGGGGCGGGCACGTTCTCCATTTCCGGCTCCACCAGTTCGTAGTCCAGGAGTTTCTGCTCCAGGTTGGTACCCTTCACGCGGATGCGGAGCGGGTCGCCGAGTTTGATGACGCCGTGCTTGCGCCGGCCGACGGCGCGGTAATGGTCCTCGTCGAAGTCGTAGAAGTCCGACCGGATGGTCCGGTAAGGGATCATGCCTTCGATCTTGGTGGGCTCGATCTCCACGTAGATTCCCCACTGGGTGACGCCGGACACGTGACCGTCGAACTCCTGTCCGACCTTGTCCTCCATGAATTCCACGAGTTTGTACTTGACGCTCTCGCGCTCAGCCTCGGCGGCGATGACTTCGCGTTCGGAGGCGTGCTTGCACTGGGCGGTGTAGTAGTCCATCGACTGGGAGTCCGCCCCGCGGAGGTACATCGACAGGAGACGGTGCACCATCAGGTCCGGATAGCGGCGGATGGGGGAAGTGAAATGCGTATAGAACTTGAAGGCGAGGCCGTAGTGGCCGATGTTGTCGGTGCTGTAGCAGGCCTTGGCCATCGCGCGGAGGGCGAGGATCTGGATGGCGCCCAACTCCGGCTTCTCCCTGGCGTCGGTGAGGAGGCTGTTCAGCGACAGGGCGATGTCCTTGCCACTGCCGATCGGGCCCATCTTGTAGCCCAGGTTGCCGGCGAACTCGCGCAGTCCGGTCACTTTCTCGAGATTGGGCTCGTCATGGACGCGGTACACGAAGGTCTTGGGGTTCTTGACCGCCTTTCCTCCCATCTTGCCGTCCGAGGCGACAAACTCCGCCACGGACTTGTTCGCCAGGAGCATGAATTCCTCGATGAGCCAGTTGGCCTCCTTCGAGAACTTCTGATGGACGCCGACGGGCTTTCCGTTCTCGTCGATATCGACCTTCATCTCGGGCCGGTCGAAACTCACGGCACCGTTGGCAAAGCGCTTCTTCCGGAACTTGAGGGCGAGTTTGTTGAGCGTGAGGACGGCTTCCTTCACCTCATCCGGGACGATGCCGCATTCGGAACCTTCGCCGAAAGACTGCTTCATCGCGGCTTCCCCGGCGTCGATGATGGCCTGGGCCAGTTCATAGGAGAACCGGTAGTCGGAGATGATCTCCGTGCGGCCGAACCAGGGGTTGATGACCTTGCCCAGCGGCGTGATCTCGAAGACGGCGGAGAAGGTGAGTTTCTCCTCGTTGGGGCGCAGGGAGCACAGTTTGTTGGAAAGTTTTTCCGGGAGCATGGGCACGGTGCGGTCCACGAGATAGACCGACGTGCCGCGGGCCTGGGCCTCGGCATCCACCGGGGTTCCGGGCTTCACGTAGTAGGAGACATCGGCGATATGGACGCCCACCTCATAGTTGCCGTTGTCCAGTTTCCGGAAGGACAGGGCATCGTCATAGTCCTTGGCGTCGGCCGGGTCGATGGTGAAGGTAAGAACCTTCCGGAAATCCTTGCGGCCTGCGCGGTCCTTGTCGGTGATTTCGTCGGAAATCAGGTCCGCAGCGTTCTCCACCGCCTTTTCGAACCGGTAAGGGAGACCGAATTCCGCCAGGATGGCGTGCATTTCGGTGTCGTTCTCGCCCGGCATGCCGAGGATGTCCACGACATGGCCGACGGGCCCGGTTTCCCCGCGCGGCCACTCGTCCACGACGGCCGCGACCTTCATCCCCCGCTTTCCTCCTTCGGGAACAGGCACGGAGATGTCATAGGGCATGGTCTTGGAGGACATCAGCACCCAGGCCTGTTTCCCGACGACATGGAGGATGCCCACGAAAGGCTTCTTCGAGCGTTCGAGGATGGCGATGATCTCGCCGCTGCGGCGCCGGACGTTGCCTTCCCGTTCCTGGGTGACGGCCACCCGCACGGTATCCCCGTGGAGGGCGCCCCGCGTCTTGGACGCCTTGACGAAGACGTCTTCTTCCTGTCCTTCGATCCGGACGAACACGAATCCCTCGCGGGACATCATCGCCGTTCCCACGAACTCGGGAACGATCCGGACCTTCTTCTTCCTTTTTTCCGCCCTGGCGACGTGACCGCCGCGATCCTTTCTTCTTTTCGGCATGGCTATACTCGGTTAACTGTACAAAGATACGAAAAAACTATTTGAAAGCCGGCCCTGCCGCCGCCGAATGGAAGAAACCCGATGGACGGACCGGGGAAAGCCGGCATTTTTCACTATCTTTGTGTTCATCTAGAACGAAACGATGAAACGGTTGTTTTTTGCTTTAACCCTGGCTCTCGTCCTTGCCGGATGCAAGGACAGTACCCCGCTGTACAAGGATGCGAGCCGCTCCGCCGGAGAGCGGGCAGACGACCTGCTCAAGCGGATGACCGTCGAAGAGAAACTGGGGCAACTCCTCTGCCCGCTGGGATGGCCCATGTACGACAAGGTGGCCGCGGACAGCGTGACCATCTCGGACGCCTACCGCGATTTCATCCAGAACCAGCATGGCGGCATGCTCTGGGCCGTTTTCCGTGCCGATCCGTGGACGAAGAAGACGCTGGAGACGGGACTGGATCCCGTGCTGGCGGCGAAGGCGTACAACGCCCTGCAGCGCTATGCGATGGATTCTACCCGGCTGGGCATTCCCATCATCCTCGCCGAGGAGGCGCCGCACGGGCACATGGCCATCGGCACGACCGTGTTCCCCACCTCGATCGGCCTGGCATCGACCTGGGATACGGAACTGGTGGAATCGGTGGGTGAAACCATCGGCACGGAACTGCAGGCGCAGGGGGCGACCATCGGCTACGGTCCGGTCATCGACCTGTCCCGCGAACCGCGCTGGTCCCGTGTGGAGGAGACCTATGGCGAAGACGTGCACCTGACCTCGCAGATGGCCTCCGCGATGGTGCGGGGCACCTCCTCGAAGGGCGTCATCTCCACCCTGAAGCATTTCGTGGCCTACGGCGTCCCCGAGGGCGGGCATAACGGCAACCCTTCCATCATCGGCATACGGGACCTCAAGGAGAACGTGCTCCCGACCTTCAAGGCCGCCATCGACGCGGGCGCCTTGTCCGTCATGACGTCATACAACTCCCTGGACGGCGTTCCCACCACCTGCAACCAGGATCTCCTGACCGGCGTCCTGCGGGACGAATGGGGTTTCGGGGGTTTCGTCGTCAGCGACCTGGAGAGCATCGACGGGCTCCAGACCAGTCACCATGTGGCCTCGTCCCGCCAGGAAGCGGGCGAATTGGCCCTGAACGCCGGCGTGGACGTGGACCTGGGCGCGCACTGCTATGCGCAACTCAAGGAGTCCGTGGAAAAGGGCCGGGTCAGCAAGGCCGTCCTGGACCGGGCGGTGAAACGCGTCCTGGTCCGCAAGTTCGAAGCCGGCCTGTTCGACCATCCGTATGTCGATGAGACCGCCGCCGCGGGCCTCGTCCGGACGCCGGAACACGTCGAAGTGGCCGCCCAGGCCGCCCGGGAAGGCATCGTCCTGCTGAAGAACGACGGCGTCCTGCCGCTGTCCAAGGACATGACCGTCGCCCTCATCGGTCCGAATGCCGACAACCAGTACAACCAGTTGGGCGACTACACCGCCCCGCAGGCGGAAGACCATGTGGTCACGATGCGGGAAGGCCTCGAGGCCAAGGGGATCGACGTCCGCTATGTGAAGGGCTGTGCCATCCGCGACACCGACCGTTCCTCCATCGCGCAGGCCCTCATCGCCACGATGCTGTCCGATGTCGCCGTCGTCGTGGTGGGCGGTTCCTCCGCCCGAGATTTCAAAACGAAATACATCGATACCGGCGCCGCTGTCGTGGACGAGGACTCCGTTTCCGACATGGAAGCCGGCGAGGGCTTCGACCGCGCCTCGCTGGAACTCCTGGGCCTGCAGAACGAACTCCTGAAGGCGGTGCGTTCCGTCGGGAAACCGGTCGTCGTGGTCTATGTGGAAGGCCGCCCGCTGGACAAGCAATGGGCAGCGGAGAAGGCCGATGCCCTCCTGACCATGTGGTACCCGGGCGGCGAAGGCGGCACGGCCCTGGCCGATGTCCTCTTCGGCGACTACAACCCCGCCGGCCGTCTCCCCGTGAGCGTTCCGCGGAACGTAGGCCAACTCCCGGTGTATTACAACAAGAAGAACCCCCGCGGACACGACTATGTGGAAATGTCCGCCGATCCGCTCTATCCCTTCGGTTACGGCCTGAGTTACACCACCTTCGCATATTCCGACCTGACGGTTTCCGGCCGTGTCCCCCATGTGGAAGTGACGGTCAATGTGAAGAATACCGGCTCCCGGGACGGGGAAGAAGTGGTCCAGTTGTACGTCGTGGACCCGCTCGCCTCCACCGTCCGGCCGCGGAAGCAACTCCGCGCCTTCGACCGCGTGGCCGTCAAGGCCGGAGAAACCGTACCCGTCACCCTGAAACTCGGCCCCGACGCCTTCTCCCTCGTGAACGCGGCGGGAGATACCGTCATCGAGCACGGTGACTTCATCCTCCAGGTGGGCGCCTCCTCGGAGGATATCCGTTTAAGCGAAAAGATTACCTACTGACCATGAGAAGACTGTCGATTCTGCCTGCCCTCTTCCTCCCGGCCGCCTTGTGGGCCCAGAGCCTGCCCTACTGGCAGGACATGAACATCACCTCCGTGAATGCCGAGACGCGGCGGACCGAGGCCGTCTGGTTCGCGGATCGCGCCGACGCCCTGTCCAAGGGCTTCCGCGAGAGCGAGAACTATGCGGATCTGAACGGGGTGTGGGAGTTCAAGTATTTTGACGACTACCATGAGATGGAGAGATTCTTCCGCTCCGCTCAGAATGACACTTCGGGTATCGGATGGGACAAGATCCGGGTGCCCGGGAACTGGGAGGTACAGGGGTATGGCGTGCCTATCTACGTGAACATCCCTTATGAGTTCGCCCCCAGGGATCCGCAGCCTCCAACACTGCCGGATGTCTTCCCCGCCGCCCTCTATCACCGGACTTTCACCGTCCCGGAAGGATGGAAGGGCCGGACCGTGTACCTGAACCTCGCCGGCATCAAGTCCGGCACGTATGTGTATGTGAACGGGAAGGAAATCGGCTACAGCGAGGACTCCAAGAGCCTCGCCCGGTTCGATGTCACCCAGGCCGTGAAGGACGGGGACAATGATCTGACGATCAAGGTGTATCGCTATTCCACCGGCTCCTGGCTGGAATGCCAGGACTTCTGGCGCATCAGCGGCATCGAACGGGACGTGTACCTGTCCAGCGAGAAGACGCCGGCCCGCTTCGACTTCAGCGTCGTTTCCACCCTCGACCCCACCCTCACCCGGGGCGTCTTCCAGTTGAAGATGCGGTCGGAAGGCAAGTCCGACGTGTTCTATGAACTGATCGACAGCAACGGCGAGACCGTCGCCGACGCCATCTACGACTTCCGGGGCGAGTTGACCACCGTGACCGACACGATCCCGGACGTGCGTACCTGGACGGCCGAAACGCCGGAACTGTACACCCTCCTCCTGAAGGTCAATGGGGAATACACCCGCTTCCACGTGGGTTTCCGCCGGATCGAGATCGCAACCGTCAAGGACGGGGAACGCGACGTGAAGGCGCTCCTCATCAACGGGCAGCCCGTCAAGTTCAAGGGGGTGAACATGCACGAGCACAATCCCTACACGGGCCATTACCAGACCCGGGAGAACATCCTGGAGGACCTGAAACTGATGAAGATGGCGAACATCAACGCCATCCGCACCTGCCACTATCCCCAGCCCCGCGAGTTCTACGAACTGTGCGACAGCCTCGGCTTCTACGTTTACGACGAAGCGAACATCGAGTCCCACGGAATGGGTTACCGGCTGGACCGGACGCTCGGCAACAACACCGCCTGGCAGTCCAAGCACATCGACCGCATCCTGAACATGTACTACCGTACGGCGAGTTATCCCTGCGTGACCATCCTCTCCCTCGGCAACGAGGCCGGTAACGGAGCGAACTTTTACGAGGCCTACCGCGTGCTGAAAGCCCTGGAAAGGGACGGCCAGAACCGCCCCGTATGCTACGAGCGCGCCGAGCGGGAATGGAACACCGACATGCTCGTCCCGCAGTACCCCGGCGCCGAATGGTTCGCGCGGATGGGCGAACGGGAGAGCGGCCGGCCGGTCGTTCCGTCCGAATATGCCCATGCGATGGGTAACTCCACCGGCTCCCTCGACCTCCAGTGGGCACAGATCTACGCCCATACGCACCTGCAAGGCGGCTTCATCTGGGACTGGGTGGACCAGGGCCTGTACGACCCGGAAAAGGGATGGACCTACGGCGGTGACTATGGCGTGGATGCCCCTTCCGACGCGAACTTCCTGTGCAACGGCCTGGTCAATCCGGACCGCAACCCGCACCCGGGCTACTTCGAGGTAAAGCATGTCTATCAGGATATCGCCATTACGGGTGTCGCTCCGGAGGAAGGCCGGTTCTCCATCCAGAACCGCTTCTATTTCAAAGACTTGAAAAACTACGTGGTCCACTGGCGGCTGGAACGGGACGGCAAGCCGGTGAAAAAGGGGAAATGCGCCTTCTCCACGCCGGCCCGCCAGTCCGAGGAGTTCGTCTTGAAACTCCCGGAGCGGAAAATGCGCCCCGAGGGCGAATACCGGATCTTCTTCGAGACGGAAACCGCCCGCGTGCTGCCACTGCTTCCGAAAGGGACAATCGTCGCGGCAGACGAAGTCCTGGTCAAGGACACCGGCGAAAAGAAGGCCTTCAAGTCCCGCAGGCACGCGGATGTGAAAGAAAATGAGACCGAGATCCGCCTGTCGTCAGGACGGGGCAGACTGGTCTTCGACAAGGCGCTCGGCATCGTCCGGCGCTGCACCTACCGGGGGACCGACCTGTTCGATCCGGAGTTCGGCCTCCGCCCGAATTTCTGGCGCGGTCCCACCGACAACGACTACGGCAACAACCAGCCCTATCGTGCCCATGCCTGGAAAGAGGCGTCCCAGACCTTCCGGGCCTCCGTTTCCGAGGAAGAGGGCACGCTTCGGGTGACCTATGCCCTTCCGACCGGCTGCTCGATGACCGTGGATTACACCCTCCTCCCCGGCGGTTCCCTCAAGATTTCCGCCGCGTTCCGGGGCGCCGGCAAGAAGCCTGTGGACATCCCCCGGATCGGCTTCCGTTTCCGGGTGAAGGACAATGATTTCCAATACTTCGGACGCGGCCCGATGGAGAACTACTGCGACCGCAACTCCGGCACTTTCAAGTCCGTCTATGCGGCGAAGGCTTCCGATGAATTCTATCCTTATGTCCGGCCGCAGGAGACCGGCCATCACACGGAAACCGAGTGGCTTTCCACGCGGCAACTCACGGTAGTTGCAGACAGTCTCTTCGAGTTCAACGCCCTCCGGCACAGCGTGGAGGACCTGGACAGCGAAGAGTCCGGCCAGCCGTTCCAGTGGAACAACTTCGACACCCCGCCCGTCCATGACGAGGAAGAGGCCGCGAACGCTCACAGGCGGCACCAGACCCACCTTTGCGACGTTCCGGACCGCGATTTCACCGAAATCTGCATCGACGGCGCCGCCACCGGCGTAGGCGGCTATGACAGTTGGGGCTCCATGCCGGAGCCTTCCCGTACCGTCTGGTCTACCGACGACCGGACCTTCGCCTTCACCCTCGTGCCCGTCCGGGCCCGTAAAACCGAAAAAGCCATCCTTTATGCGTATTAGACTCACCCTGGCCGCCCTCCTGCTGGCCGCCCTGCCGCTGGCGGCCCAGACCGAATATGTGAACCCTTTCATCGGCACGACCAACTTCGGGGCGTGCAACCCCGGTGCCGTGACACCGAACGGGCTGATGAGCGTCACGCCCTTCAACGTGATGGGCTCCCGCCTGAACACCTGGGACAAGGACAGCCGCTGGTGGTCCACGCCCTATGTCCAGGAAAACATCTATTTCACGGGCTATGCCCATGTGAACCTCTCCGGCGTCGGCTGCCCGGAACTCGGTTCGGTCCTCACGATGCCTACGACAGGGCCCTTGGAGGTGGATTATCACACGTACGGAAGCGAATACACAGATGAGCAGGCCCGTCCCGGCTACTACGCCGTCCGGCTCCTGACCGGAATCCTTACGGAAGCGACGGCCACCACGCGCACGTCTCTGGAGCGGTACACGTTCCCGGGCGGAGCGGGTAACATCCTCGTGAACCTGGGCGAAGGCCTGACCAATGAGTCGGGCGCCACCGTCCGCCGCGTCTCGGACACGGAAATCGAGGGTTCCAAGTTGATGGGCACGTTCTGCTACAACCGGAACGCGGTGTTCCCGATGTACTTCGTCCTCCGGGTGAACAAGGCACCCGACAGGTGCGGCTACTGGAAGAAACAGCGCCCGATGACCGCCGAGTCCGCCTGGGATTCCGATGCTGGCCGCTACAAGTTGTATGAGGCCTACGCACGGGAACTGTCCGGCGACGACATCGGTTACTGGTTCCGCTACGAGAACCTTGCCGAGGGCGAGCAGGTGATGGTCCAGGTGGGGGTGTCCTTCGTCAGCATCGACAATGCCCGCGAGAACCTGGAGGCCGAACAGAAGGGTTTCGACTTCGCGGCCGTACAGGACGCGGCGGAACAGGCCTGGCGGGAACAGTTGGGCAGGATCCGCGTGACCGGCGGTACCGAAGAGCAGAAGACCGTCTTCTACACCGCCCTGTACCATACCCTCATCCATCCGAACATCCTGGAGGATGTGAACGGGGAATACCCGCTGATGGAGTTCGGCAATCCGGAGGCCGTGAACATCAACCGGGTCGCGACCGGGCGCAACGGACAGGCGCAACTGAGGATGCGCGCCCGCGGCGTAGGCCGCGTCCCCGAGGGGCAGCACCGCTACACGGTGTTCTCCCTGTGGGACACCTGCCGGAACCTGCACCAACTCCTGACGCTGGTGTATCCCGAGAAACAGATCGACATGGCCCGTTCCGTGGTGAACATGTACCGCGAGTGGGGCTGGATGCCGAAATGGGAACTCTACGGCCGGGAGACCTTCACGATGGAAGGCGACCCGGCCATCCCGATGCTCACGGACACGTACCTCAAGGGCCTGACGGACTTTGACATCGCCACCGCCTATGAGGCGTTCCTGAAGTCCGCCGAGACGCCGGGGGCGAAGAACCGGATGCGGCCGGATGCGGACCCGTACAACGACCGGGGCTACATCCCGCTGGGCTGGTTCGCGCAGGACTTCTCCGGCGACAACTCCGTGTCCCATGCCCTGGAGTACTACATGGCCGACGCCGCTCTCGCCCGCCTGGCCACGGCCCTGGGGCACCCCGGAGACGCCGCCAAGTACCGCCAGCGCTCGCTGGGTTACAAGCACTACTGGTCCCCCGAATATGGCTGCCTGCGTCCGCTGCAGAAGGACGGGACGTTCCTTACGCCGTTCAACCCGCGCCAGGGCGAGAATTTCGAGCCCGTCCCCGGCTTCCACGAGGGAAGCGCCTGGAACTACACGTTCTACGTACCCCATGATGTGGACGGACTCATCAAACTGGCCGGCGGCTCCAAGGCCTTTGTCAAGAGCCTGAACCGGGTGTTCCAGGAAGGGTTGTTCGATCCCGCCAACGAGCCGGACATCGCCTATCCTTACCTGTACAGCCGCGTCAAGGGTGAAGCCTGGCGCACCTGGAGCACGGTCTACGACCTCCTGTCCAAGCACTATCGCAATGCCCCGGACGGCATTCCCGGCAATGATGACACCGGCACGATGTCGGCCTGGGCCGTGTTCTCGATGATGGGATTCTACCCCGACTGCCCGGGCGACCCTTCCTACACGCTCACCCTGCCGGTCTTCGACCGTGTGGAAATCGACCTTCCCGCCGGCAAGGCCCTGACCGTTGTCAAGTCCGCAAAGGCCAAACCCGCCAAGGGCACCACCGCCCGCGTCGGCTCCCGGAAAGTCTCCGACTTCCGCATCACCCACGACACCCTTGTCGGTGCCGGGACCATTCAGTGGCAGTAGTCATAGGTTCCCTTTCACTACCCTGCATTTCCGAATGCGGGGTTTTTCTTTTTGATTACGACGCGGGAGCCGTCGGGCAGGAAAATGGGGGCGAGGGGCTTGATGACGATGCCTTCGCAGAGGTTGTCTTCGAGGGGAAGGAGGCCGAGTTCGCCGGGGATGGCGGTCGGAAAGGACGGAGGATAGTCCAGGCAGTCGTCCAACCGACCGACGAAGCGGTTCCAGGCGTAGAGGAGACCGGCGTCCGAGAAGAGCGCATTCGCTTCCATCACCGGCAGGAAGAAGCCGTCATCCTTCGTGAAGACATAGATGTCGAAGGCATAGAAATCGTGCCCGGGAGCATACCGGATGCCCTTCTTCACGGGCCAGCCCTGCGGGTCCGGCACCACGTCCGGATGCGGATAATACCCGCCGAACAGTTCCCCATAGACCGCGATGGAAGTCATCTCCGGATACGACAGCCGGAGACGGTTGTAGATGTGATAGATATGCCCAGAGTACCGCTCGAGCACCTGCTGATAGCCGAAGAAAGGCTCCAGCGGATCCAGGATGGCCGTCCGCCGGGCCATCCGGACCTCCAGATCGTCACACAGGAAGGAGACGTTCGCCCCGTCAACCTGCTCCTGCACGGCGAACAGGGTCCCGCTCTCGACATTTTCACACACTTGCGCCATCCACGCCGCATCCGCGGCATTCCCGATGGTAGGATAAGGTTTGAACTGAATCATGGTCAAATACTCTTTTGTGCAAAGTTCGGGAAGAGCCGGGGAAGCATCGACACGATTGCAAGCCTTGCAATGTCGGATTTCCTGCAAGGCTTGCAGACTTTTTTAAGGCAGGGACGTAAAAAATGCGTATCTTCGTATGATGATAGGCTGGGAAGCACAAGTATGGCTCCGGCATTGCCTGGAGGGTGGGATCCTGGAGGATCCGGCCGTGGATTATCTCGCGGAAAGGGTGGACGAAATGGATGCCGCCGCGCTGCTGGAGGCCATGGCGATCCTGCGGAAACGGCTCTCCGAGATCGAGGTGCTCGAGGGAACGGACGAAGGGGAAAGGATCCGCATCACGAAGGACTGCCGCATCCTCCTTCCGGACCGGTTCGACACCGAAATCCGCCTGCGGCCGCTCGTGAAGACGGTGTTCCTGCTGTTTCTCCGCCATCCGGAAGGAATCCGTTTCGGGGATCTTCCGGCATACCGGAACGAACTTCTGGGCCTGTACCGGAGCATCACCCGGCGTGCCGGCGGACCGGAGATCGAAGCGAGCATCGACCGGCTCATCGACCCGGGGGACAATTCCATCCACGAGAAGGCTGCGAACCTGGCTGCGGCTCTCTCGAAGTACTTTCCGCCGGACCGGCTGCCCGCCTACACCCTTACGGGGAAGGCCGGCACCCCAAAGCGCATCCGGTTGGACCGCAGCCTGGTAGAATGGGAATGAAAGACAACCACATCATGAAAGCACAAGCACTGATCCTGCCCCTGCTGCTTCTCGTGGCCTGCGCACCCAAGCCGCAGGAGGAGAAGACAGCGAAACTGTACACGGACCGTCCTCCCGTGGAGGAACGCGCCTTCGTCTCCCCCGCCGTAGATGCCGCCACGGAGGCTATCGCCGCGCAAATCACGCACCCAAAACTTGCCGAGATGTTCCGGAAATGCTTTCCGAACACCCTGGACACCACCGTCCACTATGCCGAGGACGGGGACGGACGCCCCGACACATACGTCTATACCGGTGACATCCCCGCCATGTGGCTCCGCGACTCCGGCGCCCAGGTATGGCCGTATGTGGAGTATGTCCAGGAGGACGAGACGCTGAAAAAGATGATCGCCGGCGTTATCAACCGCCAGTTCAAGTGCATCCTCATCGACCCGTATGCCAATGCCTTCAACGTGGAGCCCATCGGCCCGGCGGACAAGACAGACCTGCCGGCACCCGGCCCGTACGTGTTCGAGCGCAAGTGGGAGATCGACTCGCACTGCTACCCGGTGCGCCTCGCCTACGCCTACTGGAAGAAGACCGGGGATACCTCCGTCTTCGGCGACCTCTGGATGGACACCGCCAAGACCATCCTCGCCACCTTCAAGGAGCAGCAGCGGAAGGAAGGCCACGGCAGTTACTGGTTCCTCCGGAAGACCGACCGCCAACTGGATACCAAATGCGTGGTGGGACGCGGCAATCCGGTGAAGCCCGTCGGCCTCATCGCCTCGTCCTTCCGTCCATCCGACGACGCCACGACCTTCGAGTTCCTCGTACCCTCCAACTTCATGGCCGTCACCACGCTCCGCAAGATGGCGGAAATCCTCACGACGGTCAACGGCAAACCGGAAATGGCCGCCGAGTGCACCGCCCTCGCCGCCGAGGTGGAGCAGGCGCTGCAGGAATATGCCATCGTGGACCATCCCGAATTCGGAAAGATCTATGCCTATGAGGTCGATGGCTTCGGCTCCCACCAACTGATGGACGACGCCAATGTCCCGTCCCTCCTCTCCCTCGGTTACCTGGACCCGGAGCGGTACGACGACCCGGTCTATCTGAACACGCGGAAGTTCGTCTGGAGCGAGAACAACCCCTATTTCCACCGCGGTAAGGCCGGCGAAGGCATCGGGGGTCCGCACATCGGCATCGAGAATGTCTGGCCCATGTCCATCATGATGAAGGCCTTCACGGCCCGGGATGACGACGAAATCCGCGCCTGCCTCATCCAACTCCTGAATACCGACGCCGGCACCGGCTTCATGCACGAATCCTTCAACAAGGACGATTCGAACGACTTCACCCGGCCCTGGTTCGCCTGGCAGAACACCCTGTTCGGCGAACTGGTCGTCAAACTGGTGAACGACGGAAAACTTGAACTGCTCAACAACCTTCCCCGATGAAACGATATCTGATCCTTCTGGCCGTCCTGGCGGCCTCCTGCACGGCTCCGGTCCGCGAAACCCTCGTCTCCGACCCGGCCGACTATGTTTCCACGCTCGTGGGCACCCAGTCCGATTTCACCCTCTCCACGGGCAACACCTACCCGGCCATCGCCCTCCCGTGGGGCATGAACTTCTGGACCCCGCAGACGGGAAAGAACGGGGACGGATGGGCCTATACCTATGACGCCCACCACATCCGCGGCTTCAAGCAGACGCACCAGCCCTCGCCGTGGATCAACGACTACGCGGCCTTCTCGCTGATGCCGGTTCGCGACGCCTCGAAGCCGCAGGAGAAAGAGCGTGAGAGCATCTTCTCCCACCTCAGCGAGGTCGCAAAGCCGTATTATTACAGCGTTTACCTCGCCGACCACGACATCAAGACGGAAATTACCCCGACCGAACGGGCGGCTGTCATGCGGTTCACCTTCCCGGACAGTGAGACTTCCGGCGTAGTCATCGACGCCTACTCCGGCGGTTCCTACGTGAAGGTCCTGAACGACAAGCGCACGGTCGTGGGCTACTGCACCAACAACCACGGCGGCGTGGAAGGTGACTTCAAGAACTGGTTCACCGTCCTGTTCGACAAGGACATCGTCTCCTTCGACATCTACAACGGCGAAGCGCTGGAGTATCCTGAGGACCGTCCCCGGGAGCATGCGATGGCCGTCGTGAAGTTCGCGACCCGGCGCGGCGAGCAGGTCAACGCCCGCGTGGCCTCCTCCTTCATCTCCCTGGAGCAGGCCAACCGCAACCTCCGCGAAGTGGAAGGTGCCTCTTTCGAGGATGTCTGCGCAGAGGCGAAAGCCCGCTGGAACGAGATCCTGGGACGCATCGCCGTCGGCGGTGGCACCGAGGACCAGTACCGTACCTTCTACTCCTGCCTGTACCGCGCCGTCCTCTTCCCGCGGAAATTATATGAAATCGACGCCGACGGGCAGCCGGTCCATTACAGCCCCTACAACGGGAAGGTCGAGAAGGGTTACCTGTACACCGATTCCGGTTTCTGGGACACTTTCCGCGCCCTGTTCCCGCTGCTGAACCTGGTCTATCCCGACGTGAATGCGGAAATCCAGTCCGGCTATGCCAATGTCGCCCGCGAGAACGAGTTCCTCCCGGAATGGGCCTCTCCCGGTCACCGCAACTGCATGGTGGGCAACAATTCCGCTTCGGTCGTGGCCGATGCCGTCGTCAAGGGCGTGAACAAGGAAAGGCTGCAGGAATTATATGACTGCATCCAGTACGGCACGGAGCACGTGCACCCCACGGTCAGATCCACCGGCCGCCTGGGCCACGAGTACTACAACACGCTGGGCTATGTTCCTTGCGACGTGGGTATCAACGAAAGCGCCGCACGCACCCTGGAATACGCCTATGACGACTGGTGCATCCTCCAACTGGCGAAGATCCTGGGCCGTCCGCAGGCGGAACTGGACAAGTGGGCCGCCCGCGCGAACAACTGGAAGAACGTGTACAGCGCGGAGGACCGCCTGATGCGCGGCCGCAACGCCGACGGATCCTTCCAGGCCGATTTCAGCCCCTACCGCTGGGGCGGTCCCTTCACCGAGGGCAACTCCTGGCACTACACCTGGTCCGTCTTCCATGATGTCCAGGGCCTGGTCGATGCCATGGGCGGCGAACAATCCTTCACCCAGATGCTGGATTCCGTCTTCGTGGTCCCGCCCATCTATGACGATGCCTACTACGGCTTCCGCATCCACGAGATCGCCGAGATGCAGGTGGCCGACATGGGCAATTACGCCCACGGCAACCAGCCCGCACAGCACATGCTCTACCTCTACGACTGGGCCGGACAGCCCTGGAAGGGCCAGCAGCACATCCGCGAGACGATGGACCGCCTGTACCGCGCCACGCCGGACGGCTACTGCGGCGATGAGGACAACGGCCAGACATCGGCCTGGTACATCTTCTCCGCCCTGGGCTTCTATCCGGTATGCCCCGCCAGCACGCAGTACGCGCTGGGAACCCCGCTGTTCAAGCAGGCGGTCGTGACGCGTCCGGACGGCACGAAATTCACCATCGACGCCCCCGGAAACAGTGCCCGGGATTTCTATGTGCAGTCCCTGAAGGTGAACGGAAAGACCTGGACGCACAATTATCTGGAATTCGGTGACCTGGTCAAGGGCGCCTCGCTCCAGTTCGGCATGGGCGACAAGCCCAATACGGGCCGCGGCACCCATGACGACGACAAGCCTTATTCGTTCAGCCAGGAATAACTCCTTCATTTCACGTAAACCTTCTTGCTGATGAAACGCTTTCTCTTCCTCTGTCTTTCCCCGCTCCTGGTCCTCGCGACATTGCCGTCCTGCACACCGGCCACGGAGAGCGGAGTCGCTTTCGACATATCATTCATGACGCCGGACGATCCTGCCGTTACGTTGGAAGGGAACGGAAACGCTAAGGTGTCCTTTACGGAAAAAGGCGGCACCGTCACCGTTCCCATCTCCATCTCGACCGACTGGAGCGCCGAACTGAAAACCGCTCCCTGGTGTACCATCACGCCTTCGGGCGGAAAAGCCGGGACCGTACAGATGCAGGTGCGGGCCGAGGAGAACAAGGTCGAGAACCGCCGTGAGACGACCATCACCATCCGTTGCGGGGCGTTGCTGAAATACATCCACGTTTCCCAGGAGGCGGCAAAACCGCCGTACGTGGAACTCTCGGCGCAGGACCTGACCTTTGACCGCCAGGCGGGCAGTCAGTCGTTCTCCGTTTCATCCAACGCGACCTGGACCGTCGGAACATCCGCAGATTGGTGCAAAGTGTCCCCGTCCTCCGGCAGCGGAGACGGAACCGTGAACGTGAGTGTTCCCGATTTCAATGAAAGCGGAACCCGGTCCGCGACTGTCACCGTCAAGACGCCGCAAGGCCTGGCCAAGACTGTCAATATCTGCCAAGTCGGACTCGACGTTTTCGAACTCTCCCCCTCCGAGATTTCCGTCGGGTACGAGGGTGGAGATATCACCGTGAACGTGACGACCTCCATCGGCTACAAGATCACTTCCATGCCGGAATGGATCACCGAATTGACGGCAGGGACGGAAACCCGGTCCCATCAGTTCCGGATTGACGCCAACCCCGAAAGGAAAAGCAGGTCCGGCGTCATCGTGTTCTGCAACGACAAGGAAGTCTGCATCCCCGTCACCGTCAACCAGGAAGGGAAGAAAACGTCACTGACCCTTTCCGAATCGTCCCTGACATTCGAAAGCGAAGGCGGGGACCGGACGCTGACCCTCACCGCCAATGAAGCCTGGTCCGTCACTTCTGCCGATGCGTGGTGCACGATTTCTCCTTCCAAGGGAGAAGGAGACGCCTCCCTGACCGTCCATGTGCCCGCCTTCGAAGAAAAGACCTTCCGGAAAACGACGCTCACCTTCACGGCGCAGGAACTCACCCGGACCGTCGAAGTCCTCCAAAAGGGGGTCGATGTGTTCGAAATCGCCCCCACTGAAATCCAGGTCGGCGAAGATGGCGGAGATTTCCAGATTTCGGTCGTTTCCACCCGGGAATACACGGTTTCCACCATTCCTTCCTGGGTCCGGCAAACTTCCGCGTCGGACGACATCCTCACTTTCCACGCCGAGGCCAACAACAGTACGGCCGTGAGGACAGGCGTGATCGTCTTCACCAACGACAGGAATACCAACGTCTCGGCCACCGTCAAACAGGATGGGATGACCCCGAAACTGGAAATCTCGCCGGAAGAAGTCTTCTTTGACGGAGACGGAGGGGACCTGCCGGTTTCCGTTTCCTCGAACTTAGGATGGACCGCCGTCAGCGACCAGCCCTGGTGCAAGGTATCGCCGGAATCCGGGACGGGAAACAAGGACATCCTGATCCAAACCACCGCAAACACGGTGGCCGCTCCCCGCACGGCCACGGTCACGGTTACAACGACGGAAGGAGGCCTTTCCAGAACCATCCGGGTTTCCCAATCCGGCGACGAGGCCCTGACCTTCGACTGGACGAAGGAGTTCTATCACCGGTCGCTCATCTTCCGCTTTACCGCGACCTGGTGCGGATACTGCCCCATCATGGCCCACTCCCTGGAAGTGGCTCACGAGAAACTCCCCGACAGGTTCGTTTCCGTCAATGTCCATGGGAACAGCAGCGCGCTCATGTTCGGCAGTTATTCCGCGCTGGACGCCCGGTTCGGGGTGACTGGCTATCCCAGCAGTTATATGGACTATCGAAGGGAGATTGGCAACTATGATTCCGATTACTATTACATCCTGGTGGATCGATATCTTAAAGAGCAGGAAACCCGGTATCCGGCCGTGACCACCGCTGCGCTCAAATCGACCTTGACCGGTAACAAACTGGATGTTGACGTCACCCTCTTCTTCAAGCAGGCCGACAAATACAAGGTGACCGTGTACGTGACGGAGAGTGGAATCATCCAGTATCAGGCCGACCATACCGACGGTGACCGGAGCGACTATCGACATGACGATGTCGTTCGTCTCTCCCTGACGGATGTCCTGGGGGACGATATCTCCGTTTCCTCCCCCCATACCCGGCTGAAACGATCCTATTCCGTCACGGTCCCTTCCGGATACCGGAAAGACCAACTGAAAATCCTGGTCTTCGTCCAACGCGCTTTCGGCTCCCAGGAACGGCTGCAGAGCGGAGACTACGGCGAATACTATGTGGACAACTGCATCTACGGAAAAGTCGGGGCCACCCTCGCTCCCGCCATCGTGTCGGGAAACGGGGCGGACAATGAGGACGTGACCAATGGAAAACCTGTCAACTGGTAAGGCTATGAAAAGAATCATCTGGCTTCCGCTGGCAATTCTTGCCGCAACGGTTGTTTCTTCCTGTCAGGAAGAGATGGATTTCTCTTCGACCGGCAATGCATATCTCCTTACCGCGACCATTGATCCGGACGCCCCCGTCCGGACCTCGCTCAGCCCCTCCTCCGAAGGCGTTTACAAAGTTTTGTGGACGGCGGAAGACAGGATCGGTGTCTATGCGGACAACGCAACCGAACCCGCCCTTTTCCGGCTGGTTTCCGGAGAGGGCGCTGAAACCGCCGAATTCTCCGGTCCCATCCAAGGGACACGCTACCAAGCCGTCTATCCCTGGAGCATCGCTGGAAAGGTCGAAGACGAAGGCATCTCCATCGTCCTCCCGGAAGAGCAGGACTATTCCACCGGGACCTTCGCCCCGGGGTCCTTCCCCATGATTGCCTCCGGAACTGCGGACAGACTTTCTTTCAAGAATCTGTGCTCCGTCCTCCAGGTTTCCATCACGGGGCACCAGTCCGTGACGGCCCTTGAATTCCTGCCCAAGGATCCGACGGCCATCGTCTCCGGCCCGGCGAAAGCGACCCTGGTGGACGGAATCCCGCAATTGACGCTTTCCTCCGAAGGGAACCACCGGGTCATCCTGAATGTCGGCAACGTCCTTTTGAATGAGGATGTCGCCACGGCTTTTTATCTCGTCCTGCCTCCCCGGACTTACCAGGGAGGTTTCACCGTCCGGATCCACACGTCGGGCGGTTCGATGGACAAGGTGTACGGTGAAGATTTTACCATGGAGCGTTCCCGGCTCCATCAGGCAACACCTTTCGTCCTCAAGCAGGACCAAGGCGTGGAGCCCAGCCTTCAAATGGACGGAAACGGGACCATCGAAGATCCTTTCCTGGTCCGTTCCCTGTCGGACCTCCTGCTGATGCAAGCGGCCGTGAATACGGCCGGCGGCACCCTCAAGACTTCCGGTGGAACGTCAGTGACTGCCCGCTCCGCCGCCTACAGACTCACATCCGACATCGATCTCGCCCCCGTTTGCGGAGCCTCTTCCGGGAAGAGTTGGAGACCGGTCGGCGAGACCCGGGAAACATCCTTCATCGGTGTCTTTGACGGAGACGGCCATTCCATCTCGAATCTGCATATCCAGGGAGAGAATGATTATCAGGGATTGTTCGGAATCGGGTATGAGAACCGAAACCGAATGGGAAAGATTACGGGGCTCTCTGTTTCCGGCCAGGTCCATGGCGCTTCCTATGTCGGTATGATCGTAGGCCATGGAGGGGAGGTGTCTTCCTGCTCAAGCGATGGAGAGGTCGTATCTGACAACGACTCGGCGGGTGGAATCGCCGGCAGCGTATACACAATCGACCACTGCACCAATCGCGCATCCGTCCGAAAGACAAGGGGAATGGTCCATGCGATCGGCGGCATAGCAGGTACTGTGTCCGGCAAATGCCACGATTGCAGGAATGAAGGCGCCGTGACTTCCGTGGAAGGATACGAGATTGGGGGTATCGTGGGTTACAACCAGGGGCAGTCCGTCTTCAACTGTTCCAATACCGGCATCATCACCGGAGGCCAGCAATGCGGCGGCATCGCAGGCATCTCGACCGGGATTTTGGAAAACTGCCTCAACGAAGGGGATGTTTCCTCCGGATACGGATATTGCGGAGGTATTGCAGGTGTTCTGGATTTTGGAGCAAGCCTCCGGAACTGTGTGAACACCGCCCAGGTGACAGAAGAGTCGTATGGTACCGGTAATGGAGGCATCTGCGGTTATGCCCGCGGAAATTCATCCATCGAGTATGCCTATCATCCCGGAAACAATCCGCTCGTCGCCGGTTTCCAGGATTCATCTGCCGCAGCAAGTCACTTCTTCACCTTCTCCCGATGGGACGGAAATGATTCCGGCTGTGTCCTCTACACCACGGAGGACGGATTCCCCTGCCTCGCACTGATTGATGCCCTGAATGCCTGGGCGTCGGAAAGCAGGACCGGGGAAAAGCCTCTTTGCGGCTGGGAATACGATACGGAATCCGGAACAGGAAGGCTTACCGGTCTTCCGGCCACGAATCCTGCCGGTAATAACTTCCTCGTGACGGTGCCAACCTCACTGGAATCCGGTCCGGAGGAAAGCACCCTTGAAATCCGGGTGGCTTCCCGGGGCGGTTTCAATGTCACTTCGACACCCGATTGGATTAAACCGGGCGAAAAGTCTCCCGTGGAAGGGATTCCGGATAACTGGATGCAAACCTTCACGGTCACCGCCAATCCGGGAGCGCGTCGGAGCGGTGAAATCATATTTACCGGCAGCATGGGAAAGAACGTTTCCGTATCCGTCACGCAATATGGGACGGATGAATTCGATTGGAGTCAATCTTTCTACCATCGGTCCCTGTTCTTTGTTTACACCTGCGCTCCAGATTCCTTCTTCGATCCCGGGACCTATGAAAACGCTGCCGCCATGGCCGAGGAGTCCTTCCCGGACAGAATCCTGCATGCCGCCCTGTTCAGGGATGGGGAGTTGGCTTCCCCCCAGTCGATTCAGATGTTCGACAAGAATGGTATATTCGGGTGGCCTGCACTCTTACTGGACGGCTACATCCATCTTCACAATGGTTATGATGAAATCGCCTATGAAGACTTGGTCAATGCCTACCGGCAAAACGAATCGCGGGAGAGCGTGAGTACCGCCACTATCCGGCCGGATCTGTCCGGTCGGAAACTGACGTTGGACATACAAGGGTATTTCAAGAAAGCAGGGTCCTACAAGATCCATGTGATGCTGCTGGAGGACGGGCTGGTCGAATACGGGAGGACCAACAACCACATTGTCCGGTCCGTGCTTTCCGATGAGACCGGAGACCCCTTCTCCATCGACCAGGACCGGACCGAAAAGCATTTCACCTTCAGTACGGACATTCCGGCAAAGTACAATCTGGACAAGATGAGCGTCCTGGTCTATTTCGATGTTCCGATCACCGCTTCCACCTACAGGGTGGACAACGCTTTCAAAATCCCGGTCAAAGAATGAAACGACACTTGATGAAAGATGAAACAAATCTAATCTGGCATATGAAAATCTTTGGTAATCCCCTCCCGGGCATGCCTTGGGAGGAAAGGCCGGCAGGATGCAAGGATGTCCTGTGGCGGTATAGCAAGAACCCTGTGATTCCGAGAGACCTGCTCCCGGACAGCAACAGCATATTCAACAGCGCGGTGGTCCCGTTCAAGGGCGGGTTCGCCGGCGTGTTCCGCTGCGACGACAAGAACCGGCGGATGACACTGCATGCCGGTTTTTCGAAGGATGGCCTTCAATGGGACATCCGGCCGGAGACCATCAAGTTCTCCTGCGACATTCCCGAAGTGGCCGAATGGGTCTATGGGTACGACCCGCGCGTCGTGGAGATTGACGGCCGGTACTATGTGACCTGGTGCAACGGGTACCATGGACCGACCATCGGCGTGGCCTGGACCGATGATTTCGAGACCTTCCACCAAGTGGAGAACGCCTTTCTGCCATACAACCGGAACGGCGTGATGTTCCCGAAGAAGTTCAACGGCCGCTTTGCGATGCTGTCCCGGCCGTCCGACACGGGCCACACGGCCTTCGGCGATATCTTCTACAGCGAATCTCCCGACCTGGAGTTCTGGGGACACCATCGTCACGTGATGGCGCCGGCCCCCTTCGAGGTGAGCGCCTGGCAGTGCATGAAGATCGGCGCGGGCCCCGTGCCCATCGAGACCTCCGAAGGCTGGCTCCTCCTCTATCACGGCGTCCTCCGCTCCTGCAACGGCTATGTCTATGCGTTCGGCAGCGCCCTGCTGGACCTCGACGAGCCCTGGAAAGTCCTTGCCCGCAGCGGCCAGTACCTCATCAGTCCGCGCGAGTATTACGAACTCGTAGGCGATGTGCCCAGCGTCACCTTCCCTTGCGCCGCCCTGCACGACCCGGAGACCGGCCGCATCGCCGTCTATTACGGCTGCGCCGACACCGTCACCGGCCTCGCTTTCGGCTACATCCCGGAAATCGTCGAGTTCACCAAGCGGACGAACATCCTGTAGATGGTGACCCTCCTGCTCTCCCTGGCTCTCCAGGCGCTACCCCTCCCCCGGATGGTGGACATTCCAGCCGGGTCTTTCTGGATGGGGACGGACAATCCGCCCATGGAGGACTGGGACGAGGCGCCGCGGCGGGAGGTGAAGGTCGATGCGTTCCGGATGAGCGCGACGGAGGTCACCAACGCGCAGTACGAGGCGTTCGACCCGACGCATCAAAGAGGGGCTCAGGGGTTCTCCACCGGAGATGACGAAGCGGTGATTATGGTGTCCTGGGACGACGCCATGGCCTACTGCCGATGGCTCTCCGAGCAAACCGGCAAACACTATCGTCTTCCTACCGAGGAGGAGTGGGAGTATGCCTGCCGGGCGGGAACAAGCACGGCCTACAATACGGGCGACACCTTCCCGGAAAGCCAGTGGAAGGTGCAGAAAAACACCCGTGACAAGGAGCACATTTCCCTGCAAGTGGCTGAGTTCGAGCCGAATGCGTGGGGATTGTATGACATGCACGGGAATGTGGAGGAGTGGTGTCATGACAGGTATGGTAACACGGAATTCCGCGTCGTCCGCGGGGGCAGCCACAACACCCCTGTGCGGTATCTCCGCAGTGCCAACCGGTCTGGATCCGTGCAGGCCGACCGCTCCGTCCTGCTGGGATTCCGGGTGGTGGAAAGTGATCAGGGTCCCGATGTCATTGGCGGGCCCCTGCTCAGCGACGGAAGAACCAGGGGAAGATGGGACCGTCCCGCCCATGAACCTGTTTTCCAGGAGCCGCTTCCCTATGTCATCAAGCCGGAAGATTCCCACACTCCTTTCTATGCCCACAACCATCAGCCGGCCGTCACGTGGGTGCCTGGCGGCGAACTGCTGGCCATCTGGTTTTCGACCGACGCCGAGGCCGGGCGCGAGATGGTCGTGCTGCAATCCTCCTTCAAGGACGGGAAATGGTCCCCGGCCAGGCTGTTCTGCAAAGTCCCGGACCGGAATATGACCGGAAGCGCCTTGCTGACACGCGTCGTCGGAAGAAAGCATGAAATCCTCCATTTCCAGGGAGTCGGCGATGCCGGCGAATGGAAGGACCTGGCCCTGGCGATGCGAAGAAGACTTTCCGTCCATAAACACGGTCCCTGGACGTGGACGGATCTGAGATACATCGAACCCGAACACCGCGTCCGCCACCAGGTGATCGCCGGGCCCATCGTCACGAAGGACGGGCGCATCCTGCTGTGCTGCGACGCCGGGCCGGACGGGGAGGCCGGGACTTCCCTGCACGTTTCCAAGGACGGCGGCAAGACCTGGGAGGACACCGGCAGCACCATCGCCGGCATCCACGCAGGCATCGTGGAACGAAAGGACGGCTCCCTGATGGCCTTCGGGCGGGGCAACGCCATCGACGGACACATGCCCTGCAGCATTTCCTATGACGGCGGGTACACATGGACCTATTCCGCCACGGAGTTTCCGCCCATCGGCAGCGGCCAGCGGCTGGTGCTCAAACGGTTGCAGGAGGGGCCGATCATGCTGTGCTCCTTCGGCGAGAACGGCCTGTTCGTGGCCCTGAGCTATGACGAAGGCGCCACCTGGCCCGTCAAGAAGCTCCTCACCGACGGCAAGACGCGCGTCCTGGACGGCGGCGCCTGGACCGGCACCTTCACGATGGACGCCACCCATGCCGAGCCCAAGGGCTACCTCGCCTGCACCCAGTCCCCCGACGGGATGATCCACCTCCTCTCCAGCCGCGTCCACTACCGCTTCAACCTCCGCTGGATTGAGCAATAGCCGTCCCGGCCAAAATACTGATTATAAATAGTTTACACATAATTCCCTGGTGCAAATGTACCAGGGAATAACTTATAATTCATTATGTAACAACAAGTTAAGTGAGACGGAGACCGATTTGTAAAAGACAGGGATTCTTCGTAAATTTACACGATAAACCACATTGAAATGAAATTCCGCACTATTCTTCTTGCCGCTTCGGCCCTTCTGCTGGCCGCCTGCGGCACTGAACCTGCCACCGAAGACTACGCCGCATTCGTGAACCCGAAGATCGGAACGGGCGGACACGGCCACGTGTTCGTGGGCGCCAATGTGCCCTTCGGCCTCGTGCAGCTGGGCCCGACCAGCATCCCGCAGGAATGGGACTGGTGCTCCGGCTACCACGACAGCGACCGCACCGTCATCGGCTTCAGCCACACGCACCTCAGCGGCACCGGCATCGGCGACCTGTTCGACATCACGGTGATGCCGACGACCGGCCCCACCACGCCCGCCCGCGGCACGGAGAACGACCCGCAGTCCGGCGCCTGGTCCTACGCGGACCGCACCAAGGAGGTCTGCGAACCCGGCTACTACAGCGTCCCCCTGGAGCGCTACGGCATCACGGCGGAAATGACCGCCACCACCCGCGTGGGCTTCCACCGCTACACTTTCCCGGCCACGGACAACGCGAACCTGGTCTTCGACCTGGAGAACGGCGGCTGCTGGGATGACGTCACCGACGCCGGCTTCGAGGTCGTCAAGGACGACGCCGGCCACGTGAAGGCCCTCGGCGGCTACCGCTTCTCGACGGGATGGGCCAAGAACCAGAAGATTTTCTTCTGGGCCGAATTCTCCCGGCCCTCCGTGGAATTCTCCGTCGCGGAGAACCCGAACAACGACAGCGAGCGCGGACGCGTGCGCAAGCCCATCTACGGTTACTACAACCTGGGCAAGGTCGAGGAAGGGACGCAGGTGCTCGTGAAGGTCGCCCTCTCCCCCGTTTCCGTCGAGGGCGCCAAGGCCAACATGGCCGCGGAACTCCCCGGCTGGGACTTCGAGGCCACGAAAGCCGCCGCGCGGGCGGCCTGGAACGAGGAGCTGGGCCGCGTCGCCGTCACCTGCCCGGATGCCGATGCCAAGACCGTCTTCTACACCGCGATGTACCACACGATGGTCGCGCCGTCCGTCTTTGACGACGTGGACGGCCAGTACCGCGGCTCCGACGACGTCGTCCGCAAGGGCAACTTCCGGAACTACACCACCTTCTCCCTCTGGGACACCTACCGCGCCCAGATGCCGCTGATGACCCTCATCCACGCGGACCGCTGCAACGACATCACCGCCACCTTCTACCACATCTACGAGCAGCAGGGCGACCTGCCGGTCTGGCACCTGATGGGCTGCGAGACCGACTGCATGGTCGGAAATCCGGGCCTGATCGCCTTCGCCGACAACATCGTCAAGGGCTTCCAGGCCGGTCTCTCCAAGGAGCAGGTGATCACCGCGATGACCAAGACCGCCACCACGCCCGACCGCGGTCAGGACTTCCGGATGCAATACGGCTACATCCCCGCCGGCCTGTATGACGAGTCCGTCGCCGTCGACATGGAATATGCCGTGGCCGACGGTGCCCTGGCCAATGCCGCCGCCTTCCTGGGCGACGAGGCCACTGCCGCCGAATACCGCGAGCGCAGCCACTCCTACCGCCACTTCTGGGATCCGGACCTGCAGTTCATGCGCGGCCGCAAGGTCGATGGCTGCTTCACCGAGCCCTTCGACCCGATCTACTCCAACCACAGAGTCTCCGAATACACCGAGGGTACGGCCTGGCAGTACATCTGGCTCGTCCCGCAGGATGTCGACGGTCTCGTGGAGCTGTTCGGCTCCCGCGAAGCCACGGTCGCCAAGCTGGACGGCCTGTTCGAGGCCCCGGACCACGTGGAAGGCGAGAACGCTTCCGCCGACATCTCCGGCCTCATCGGCCAGTATGCCCACGGCAACGAACCGGGACACCACACCATCTACCTGTACTCGATGCTCGGCGAGCCCGACAAGGCGGCCGACCGTCTCCGTCAGGTCTATAAGGAAATGTATTTCAACGACGTGGAAGGCCTCTCCGGCAACGAGGACGTGGGCCAGATGAGCGCCTGGTACGTGCTTTCCAGCTTCGGCTTCTATCAGGTGGAGCCGGCGTGCCCGCGCTACTGGTTCGGCGCTCCGAACCTGGAGAAAGCCGTCGTGAAGGTCGCCGGCGGCGACTTCACCATCACCGCGGAAGGCCTCTCCGACGAAAACCGCTACATCCGCGGCGTCAAGCTCAACGGCCAGCCCTACGATCTCCCCTACATCGAGTACAAGGACATCGTGAAGGGCGGAACCTTGGAATTTACGATGGGGAAATAATCCCCTGTCATTTCGAGCGAAGTCGAGAAATCTTAATAAACTGTCATATGGGAAACTACTCCAACGACTCCAGAATCGTACTTACCCTGGACGCGGGCGGCACCAACATGGTGTTCGGCGCCATGCGGGGCGAAGAGTACGTGGGCGCACCCATCACCCTTCCGTCCAACGCCAATGACCTGGACCTGTGCCTGAAGACGATGGTCCTCGGGTTCGAATCCGTGATGAACACCCTGGCGGAGAAGCCGGTCGCCATCAGCTTCGCCTTCCCGGGACCGGCCGACTATCCGAACGGCATCATCGGCGGTTACCTGCCCAATTTCCCGTCCTTCCGCGACGGCGTGGCGCTGGGCCCGTTCCTCCAGGATCGGTTCGGCATTCCCGTATTCATCAACAACGACGGCGACCTGTACGCCTTCGGCGAGGCCCTGGGCGGCGTGCTGCCGGAGGTCAATGAGAAACTGGCGGCCCTCGGCAGCGCCAAGCGCTACCACAACCTCATCGGCTATACCTTCGGCACGGGCTTCGGCATCGGCTGCGTCATCAACGGGCGGCTGAACCGGGGCGACAATTCCTGCGTGGAGACCTACTGCCTGCCGCACAGCCGCATCCAGGGTGTCATCGTGGAGGACGGCGTGGCCATCCGGGCCGTCAAGCGCCTCTACTGGGAGCGCTCGGGCGACAGCGATCCGTACCTGACGCCCAAGGACATCTTCGACATCGCCGAGGGCACCCGGCCCGGCAACCAGGAGGCCGCCATGGCCGCCTTCGCCGAGATGGGTACCGTGGCGGGCAACGCGATGGCCCTGGCCGCGCAGCTGATGGACGGTCTCATCGTCATCGGCGGCGGCATCACCGCTTCCAAGAAATACTTCATGCCCAGCCTGTTGGAGGCCCTCCGCGGCACGGTCCGCACCCTGTCCGGCGACACGCTGGCCAAGGTCCAGATGAAGGTGTACAACCTGGACGACGAGGCCGAATTCGCCGCCTTCGCCAAGGGCAGCGCCCGCGAGCTTCAGGTCTACGGTTCCAACCGGACCGTCACCTACGACCCTCAGAAGCGCATCGGCGTGATGATCTCCAAGATCGGTGCTTCGAAGGCTATATCTGTCGGCGCGTATGATTTCGCGCTGGCGCAATTAGATGCTTGAACTTAAAATGTATCCACTTAAATTTGAACCTTTTTTGAGGACGATGGTATGGGGCGGAGAGAAGATTGCCTCATACAAGGGAATTAAGACTGACATTGACCATATCGGCGAGAGCTGGGAGCTGTCCGGGGTGCCGGAGCATCAGACGGCGGTGGCCAATGGAGCCTTGCGCGGGCGGACGATTACGGAGCTCGTGAAGGAGTATAAAGGACGGCTCGTGGGAGAGCATGTGTATGCCGAGAACGGCGACGAGTTTCCCCTGCTGATCAAGTTCATCGACGCCTGCAACGATCTGTCCATCCAGGTGCATCCGGATGACGCGATGGCGCGGCGGAAGCATAACCAGCGGAACGGCAAGACCGAGATGTGGTATGTCGTGGCGGCCGATCCCGGGGCCTGCCTCTATTCGGGCCTGAAGGAGGAGATCACGCCGGAAGAGTATGAGCGGCGCGTGGCCGACGGTTCCATCACCGAGGTCCTGGCCCGGCATGACGTGCAGCCCGGCGACGTGTTCTTCCTGCCGGCGGGACGTATCCACGCCATCTGCAGCGGCTGTTTCATCGCCGAGATCCAGCAGACTTCCGACCTCACCTACCGCATCTTCGACTACGGACGCCTGGGCCTGGACGGCAAGCCGCGCCAGCTCCATACGGAGCTCGCCAAGGAAGCCATCGACTTCAAGGTCTATCCGGAATACCGGGTCCCCTACACGCCCGTCAAGGACGGTGAGAACGAAGTAGTCAGCTGCAAATACTTCACCACCAGCATCTACGACCTGGACAAGACGGTCTGCAAGGACCTCTCGGACATTGACTCCTTCCTCGTGGTCATGTGCCTTTCCGGCAGCGGTTCCCTCACGGACGCGGAGCCTGTCTTCGACGAAGAAGGCCGCCGCGGTCCGACCAAGGGCCACCGCATCGACATCCGCCAGGGCGAGACGGTCCTCATCCCCGCCTCCTCCCTCGGCGTCACCTTCACCCCCGCCGCCGGCGGCATGAAGCTGCTGACCAGCCACCTGTAAGGTTGGCACCCAATGCGCTGACGCATAGCGTATTACAAGTAATGCCCTGTGTTGAAACACACAGGGCATTACCATTTAATCAACTGACAACCAGTCGGTTATCCGCCAGAAGGCTACTCCAGTCCGCGGGAGCGGAGGAGGGCCGACGGGTCGGGGTCGGCGCCGCGGAACTGGCGATAGAGCGTCATCGGCTCTTCGGAACCGCCGCGCTCCAGGAAGGTCTTGCGGAAGGCCTTCGCCGTGGCGGGGTTGAAAACGCCGTCCGCCTCGAACTTCTCCCAGGCGTCCACATCCAGGACCTCGGACCACAGATAGCTGTAGTAGCCGGCGCTGTAGCCGCTGTTGAAGATGTGGTTGAAGTAGGTCGTCCGATAGCGCGGGATGATCTCGTCGATGAGGCCCATCTCGCCGCAGACCTTCGTCTCGAAGTCACGGATGGACTGCGCGTCGGTGAATTTCGACAGCTCTTCGGCCGTCAGTTCATGCCACTTCATGTCCAGGATGGAGGCCGCGCAGAGTTCGCCGGTCGTGAATCCCTGGTTGAATTTCAGCGAGTTGCCGATCTTCTCCACCAGGGCGGCCGGGATGGGCGCGCCGTTTCTGTAATCGTGCGCATAGACGTCCAGAATCTCCGGCTGGAAGGCGAAGTTCTCGTTGAACTGGGAGAACATCTCCACGAAGTCACGGGTCACAGCGGTGCCGGAAACGTCCTGGTAACGACACTTCGTCAGGAAGCCGTGCAGGGCGTGTCCGAACTCATGGAACGCGGTCTGGACCTGGTCGATGGAAAGCATCGACGGAACTTCCCCCGTGGGCGGCGGGAAGTTGCAGACATTCACGATGACCGGGCGCGTTTCCACACCGTCCACCACATACTGCTCGCGGAAATTGTTCATCCATGCGCCGCCCCGTTTGGTGTCGCGGGAGAACCAGTCCTGATAGAAGATGCCCAGGAGGGAGCCGTCCCCGTCCGTGAGCTTGTAAGCCTTCACCACCGGGTTGTAGACCTCCACCTCGGGCGCGGGCTCGATATGGATGCCGTAGACCTTCTCCGCGGCATAAAAGACGCCCTTGGAGACGCTGTCAGCCGAGAAATAAGGCTTGGTGACGGATTCGTCCAGGTCGTACTTGAGGGCCCGCACCTTCTCCGCATAGTAGAACCAGTCCCACGGCTCGATCTTGTGGCCGGCGACGGCCTCCATGTCGGCCATCTCCTCGCGCGCCTTGCGCATCGAGGCGTCCATGATGGGCTGCAGGAAGGCGTCCACCGTCTCCGGATTGGCTGCCATCTTGTCGGCCAGGAGATACTCCGCGGAGTTCTTGTAGCCCAGGAGGGCGGCCTTCTCGGTCCGGAGCTTCATGATCTCCAGGACGATGGCGTTGTTGTCGTGCTCTCCCCCGTTGTTGCAACGGCTGGAATAGGCCTTGAAAGCCTTTTCACGAAGCGCCCGGTCCTCGCAGGTGGTCATGAAGGTCGGATACTCGGACACGGTCACGCCGATGGCGTCCCGGAAGGCGTTGTTCTCCGCCAGCAGGTTCTGGCCGAACTTCTGGCTCAGGACAGCGAGACGGCTGTTGATTTCCGCGAAGCGGGCCTTCTTCTCCGCGTCCAGGCTGACGCCGTTGCGGACGAAGCGCTCATACAGCTTTTTGGTGACCATCTGCTGCTCCCGGTCCAGGCCGGACATGTCGTCATAAACCGCCTTCACCCGGGCGAAGAAGCCTTCGTCCATGAAGATGGCGTCGGACGCCTCCGTGATGATCGGGGTCACTTCCTCCTCGATCTGCTGGATCACGGGGCTGGAGTCCGACTCGGAGAGGTTGAAGAACACGCCGGACACCTTCGCCAGAAGGCCTCCTGAACGCTCGTAAGCCGCGATCGTGTTCTCGAACGTGGGAGCGTCCGGATTCTCCACGATCGCGCGGATTTCGGCCTTCTGGGCCTCGATGCCGGCCTTGATGGCGGGCAGGTAGTCCGCCTCGGCGATCCGGCTGAACGGGGCCGTCCCGTAAGGAGTGTTCCAGTCCTCCTCGAAAATCTTTCCGGCCTTCGGGCCGCAGGCGGTCATCGTCAATGCCATCGCCAACAGGATTCCGATCTTTTTCATGGTTTACTGAACCTTTACGCTGTCCCCGTCCACCAAAGCAAGCTGGACGGCGCCGTTATACACGGTGACGATGCCGGTGGCGGTGCAGAGGGCGCCGTCCTGCGCATCGGGATCACCGAGGATGGCCGGGTCGATCTCCGTGTCGGCGAACTTGGCATAGCCGCTCGTGCGGATCTGGACCGGCAGGCCCTGCGGCAGATGGAAGTACTGGCTGGTGGTGACCGCGGACGCATTGGCACGGATGCTCTCCTTCACGGTGAGCCCGCTCAACTCGTCAAACACGTCGTCCATCCCCTTGTCAGAGGTGCCGCACTTGTCGAAGCAGCCGGCGTCCAGGTACTCCAGGAACTTGTTCTTGGACATCGCCCAGGTCGTGACGCCGTAGGTCTCGGACGAGCAGAACACACGGTTGGTCGATGCTTTCTTGTCCTTGAACGGATCGACATACAGCAGGATGAAGATCCGCTTGAAATGGTCGGAAGCATAACTGCCCTTGGCGCCGTACTGCAGGTCCGCGATGGTGACCAACTGGCCCCAGATTTCGTGGGTGTAGCCTACCTGCAGGGCCTCGTTCAGTTCCGCCTCGGTCACGACGCGCGGCTGCACGGGTTCGCCCTTGGCGCCCTTCACGACATGCGCGTCGATCAGGTAGCGGTTGTCCAGATAGGCCGTTTCGTACTCGCCGGTGGGGTCTTCCACGCCCAGTTGCGGCATGCCGTTGTACTGGCCGATCGTGAGACCGCCGCAACGGACATAGACCGTCTGGCCCAGCCGGTAGTCGCTGTACAGGGAGGAAAGGCCGATCTTGATGCTGATCACGCCGGTGTCGTCCTTGATGTACAGTTCGCGGTAGATGTTGCCGGAGTGGTCGTCGGAGATGACCTTGCCGGCGATGACCATATTGTCATCCTCGATCTTGAGGGCGCCGTGCTTCTCGTAGAGGTCCTTGAGTTGGGCGATGGTCGCCGTCACCTGGAGGGTCTGGGGCGCCGCCGCGTCCACGTCGCCGTAGGAAAGCGTGAACACGGGTTCCCATTCCTGGCAGGAAACGAGGGCGAGAAGTGCCGCCGCAAGGAGGTATATCGTTTTTCTCATGGCCTTAGAATCGGAAATAGATGTTCAACATGTAATTGAAACCGCTCATGTAGAAGTACTTGGAGTCGAAGCGGTAGAACCGCTCCTTGGCCACGGTGTTCTCCACGATGCGCGTCTGCTCGTAACCGCCGGTCTTCACCCAGGTGTTGTTCAGGAGATTCTTGGCGTTCAGGGAGAAGCCCAGCTGGTAGGTCCGCTGGATGTACCAGGACTTGCCGATGGAAATGTTCAGCAGCCACGCGGGGTCGAACTTCTCCTGGGAGGCCATGTACACGACCTCTTCGGGCGTCACGATCCGGTCGGGGCCCGCGGTCGCATAGTCCGTGCGGTAGAGCGGGTTCATCGACAGGTAGGAGTCGGCGAAGTAGTCCACGTCGGCGTCCACGAACCAGTAGTTCCAGTTCCACGCGAGGCCGGCGCTGACGGCCAGCTGCGGCGTGGACTCCACATAGTGGCGCACCGTGTTGCCCTGCAGGTCCGGATGGCTCTTCCAGTACGGGATGGTGACCCCGTACGTGTCCGCCACGATGCTGGCGTTGTTGTCGATGGTCTGGTACATCTTCGGATTGGACGTGTAGTAGTACTGTCCATAGGCGAGCACGCCCTGGAGCGCCAGGTTCGGAATGCCGGACGGAATCTTGAAGCCGGCCTCCACGCCCACGTGCCGCTCGTCGATGCCGGTCAGCGCGAAGTTCGTGAAGGAGTTCTGCGAATCGTCGTAGAAGCTCATCACCTTGCTCTGGTCCATGATGTCGGTGTAATAGCCCGTGAGGCGGAAGTTCCAGCCGTTGGAGGAGACCTGGTAGTTGACGTCGCCGGTGAGGGTCTTCACGGTCGTCAGGTCCGGAGCGACGGAGTTGCGCGTGCGGGGCGACATGAAGGACTGGTTGAAGTTGGGGGCGTCATTGAAATAGCCCGCGTTGGCATAGATGCGGTGACCGCCAGGGATGACGTAGTTCAGGTTCACCTTTCCGGCATACTCGAGGAAGCTGAGCACCTTCGACTTGCCGTAAGAGGTGATGGCGTTGCCCTCATGGTCATAGGTCGTCACATTCATCCCGCCGATGACGAACGGGGTACCGTCGTCGGCCAGGCCCGGGAACAGGCCCTTGCGGTTGAGACCGTGACGCCAGAAGGAGGTGCGGCCCACGCGGCCGCCGGCCGTCATCTCGAAGGGGCCGAGCGTCACCTTGCCGGAGAGCCAGCCGTGCCAGCTCCGGACATTGGCGTAATAGTCGTAGCCGTACTTGTCGCCGACATGGATCTTCTGGGCCTGGCCGTGCTCCAGCCAGTAACCCAGGTCGTTCTGGGTCATGTACGGGAAGGCGGCATAGTCGCGTTCGGCGAAAGAGTCCATGTTGTAGAAGTAATCGCCGCCCAACAGATCGTCCATGCGCTGATAATATTCTGTGCGGTTGACCTTCGCGTCGGCGCCGCCCGTCAGGGTGAACGTCCGGGACGCGCGCCACTTGAAGTTCACGGCGAAGTTCAGGTCCCGCTGGTCCACGCGGCGCTCCTGGAGGGCGTACTTGGACCGGTTCCCGCCGTCTTCGTAGTTCGACTTGTTCACGTCGTACAGGCGGTCCCAGTTCACGTGGGCGTAATTGTTCAGGTTGTTCACCCAAGCCTCGCGCGCCCACGCCGCCTTCATCGGATTCAGGCGGTTGTAGTCGGGATCCTCCATGTAGAAGTAGCTGGGCAGGTTGCGGTAGTAGTCCGGACGGGGGTCCTGCGCGTCATACCAGTCCAGGGCCGTATAGCCGTTCTTGCCGAAACGGTAGAGCACGGTGGCGGCGGCGTTGAAGGCATGGGACGGGGTGAAGTCGTACTTGAGGATGGCGATGGGCTCATGCGTCTTGCGGACGCGGGAGTTGCGCACCTTCCCGTTCTGGTAGCCCCAGTTGGAGTTGTACATGTTGTCGCCCATGAGGTCGTACACTTCCTGCGTGGAGGAGTTCTGCGCGCCGCGCTGGCCCGGCGTGCCCATGATGACGGCGCCGAGCTTGTGCACGTCGTCGAACTGCTTCTCAACGGCGGCATAATAGGCGAACGAACGGTAATACACACCCTGGATCCAGTCGTTGC
>JAEEGH010002718.1_pt1 | contig 47458 bp, 42 predicted proteins | sample 9134181 | NCBI WGS metagenome assembly JAEEGH01 (sample SAMN16246544, study PRJNA631951) | gut metagenome | biome: gut microbiome; feature: rumen; material: DP-attached | host: Bos | place: Iran: Karaj | collected 2018-10
TGTCGCGTGCAAAACCATGACGGGGCAGGTGATACTCCTTACCATCAACCACGTATATATTATTATTCACGCTACAGACGATAGGAAATAATACGGGCGAATGTCTGGGCCATTGCTCCCCAGCCTGCCACAAATACTCTCTACCCTCACCGTCCTTCACACTCTGGAGTTCGGCTCCCATTTCGGCTACGCGAACCGCCAACACTTCATTTTTCAGTTCAATCATAGTTCTTCATTTTTAATTGTGTATCATCATTTTGCGCTACAAAGATAGTAAATAATTGCGAATTATGAATGAAGAAGTATGGATAATTTGCAATAGGGATTGCAATCAGGGTACGGGGTCGTAGCCAGAGCCGCCCCAAGGGTTGCATCTTAATATGCGCCAGATGGCGAGGGCGAGGCCCTTGATGGGGCCGTGCTTCAGAATGGCCTGGCGGGCGTACTCGCTGCAGGTGGGGGTGAAACGGCAGGAGGGGCCGAGAAGGGGCGACAGGAAGGTCTGGTAGGCGCGGATGGGCAGCACCAGGAGCCACGAGAGGAAACGGAAGACGGGGTTCATGGCTTTACTTTTTCAGCGATGCGACATAACAGTTTTTCCATCCGCGCGGCAACGACGGCGGAGGGGGTCAGGCGGTCGGACTGCCACACGAAGGCAAGCAGGAGGGTGTGCTCGGCGGGAACAGCGTCGCAGAGCTGCTGCTTGTGCTGACGGTAGGCTTCGCGCAACTGCCGCTTCACGCGGTTGCGGTCGACGGCATGCTTGAATCGTTTCTTGGGTACGCTGAGGAGTACCTGGACGGGTACCCCGGAGGGCTGGCGTGGCGACAGGCGGAAGACGGCTCTCAGCGGGTAGGCGACCATCGACTGGCTGCCGCTGCCGAAGAGCGTCTCTATCAGCCGTGTGCTGACCATATGCTCCCGCTTGGGGAAACCTTTAGCCTTCAACGCTCCACCTTCAATCTTCAACCTCAAACAGGTAGTGCTGGAGGGCTCCCGTCATGGAGGGGTATTTCTCGTTCGGAGCCTCAATGTCGAGTCGGAGTCCGGCTTCCTTGGCTGCCTTGGCCGTAGCGGGGCCGAAGGTGGCAATGGCGATGTCGCCCTGATGGAATTCGGGGAAGTTCTTGGTCAGGGCCTCGATGCCCGAGGGGCTGAAGAAGATGAGCATGTCGTAGTCGAAGTGCTCGACCTCCTCGGGGGTGAAGTCGTTGCTGACGGTCTTGTACATGACACATTCGCAATGGTTGAGCTTCTTCGAGTCGAGAAGCTTGGAGAGCGAGTCGTTGTGGACGTCGCTCAGGGGCACCAGGTACTTTTCGGTCTTGTGCTTCACCATCGTGGGCAGGAGGTCGTCGATGCGGCCTGTGGAGCCGAAGAACACCTTGCGCTTGCGGTACTGCACGTACTTCTGGATATAGAGGGCAATGGTCTCGGTGACGCAGAAGTACTTCATGTCCTCGGGGATGTTGATACGCAGTTCCTTGGCCAGTGTGAAGAAATGATCAATGGCGTGACGCGAGGTGAAAATGACGGCGGTATAGTCCAGGATGTTGACTTTCTGGGTACGGAACTCCTTGGCCGACATTCCTTCCACCTTGATAAACGGGCGGAATACCAGTTCTACGTCAAACTTCGTCGCGATGTCAAAATAGGGCGACTTCTCGCTTGTGGGCTTCGGCTGCGAAACCAAAATCTTCTTAATCATTTCGTTTGTGTCCTAAAAGTTTACTTTTAATCGGTCGGTAATCAATACCAAAATGCCGACGAGCGACAGTAGAGGTATGATTTCGAGGGCACAAAGGTACAAAATTATTTGCAGATAAACACTAATTTGTCTGAAAAAGATGACCCAACACTTGTAAAATGTCAGTATTTTGGTTAAAACGAGAATAAAAATGAAATAATATACCACATTTTGCATCGGAAGGTTGAAGTAGACCTGCAACATGACTGCGGGGAAGAGAGCGATGCCTTCGAGGGCTGTGATGAAGGTGAGCGTCCATATCCAGTGTCGGTTTTTTTTACTGCTGAAGAAGACGCTGTTCACGATGCTGTAGACGACGTTCTTCGCGATGAAATAGGCGATGAAGACCCCGAAGAAGATGCCGATGATCTCGTAGGGGGTGTCGAGCACGAAGGTGTCGGTTACATAGTGGGTGATATAAAAGTAATAGGTGATGGCCAGCAGCAGGCAGGTCTGGAGGCTGAGGAAGAGCTGGAACCTGTTGCTTGGGTCCTCGTCGCTGGATTTGCTGGAGCGGGGGATGTAGAAGAAGTCCTTCAGCTGGCGAAGGATGTATTGGCGGGAGTGGGCAAACGACACTAACGCCATCACGAAGCAGAAGATAAGCATGCAGGTGATGGCGTTGTCGTTGCGTACGGTGTAGGGTACCGGGTCGCCGGCAATGCCGAAGCGTCCGCCCGTCAGTTCGGGGTGCAGCAGGGAGTCCTTGGCAAAGAACGACTCACGGTAGTACTGCGGCAGGTTGACCTCAACCCTACTTGCCGCCTCTCCCGGAGGGAGGAGGTAGCAGACGGTATCATGAACCGATAAGCTGTCAGTCATTGGACGGATCCCCAAAACTCACGTTTGATGTCATCCACACGGTCGAGCTTTTCCCATGTGAACAGTTCGACATCTATTTCCCTGGTCTCGTGGTAGTGGCTGGTGAACACCTTCTTGACGACCTCCGACTTACGGCCCATGTGGCCGTAGGCAGCCGTCTCGAGATACATCGGCTGGCGCAGCTTCAGGGAGCGCTCAATGGCTTTCGGGCGCAGGTCGAACAGCTTTTCTATTTTCTTGGCAATCTCGCCGTCGGTCATGTTGACGCGGGAACGGCCGTAGGTGTTGACATAGATGTTCATGGGACGGGCCACGCCGATGGCATAGCTGATTTGTACCAGCATCTCGTCGCTGACGCCTGCTGCCACCATGTTCTTAGCAATGTGGCGGGCAGCGTAGGCAGCCGAGCGGTCTACCTTTGACGAGTCCTTGCCCGAGAAGGCACCGCCGCCGTGGGCACCCTTGCCGCCGTAGGTGTCGACGATGATCTTGCGGCCCGTCAAGCCTGTGTCGCCGTGGGGGCCGCCGATGACGAACTTGCCTGTCGGGTTGACGTAGTACTTGATGTCGAGGCCGAAGAGGTCGAGCACCTTCTGCGAGTGTATCTGCTGCTTCACACGAGGAATGAGGATGTTGATGACGTCATCCTTGATGCGGGCGAGCATCCGTTCGTCGGTGTCGAATTCGTCGTGCTGGGTCGAGACGACGATGGTGTCGATGCGCTCGGGAATGCCCTCGTCGCTGTACTGCACGGTGACCTGGCTCTTGGCGTCGGGGCGCAGGTAGGTCATCTCCTTGCCCTCTTTGCGGATGTCGGCCAAGGTGCGCATGATGAGGTGGGCCAGGTCGAGCGAGACGGGCATGTAGCTCTCCGTCTCGTTGGTGGCATAGCCGAACATCATGCCCTGGTCGCCGGCTCCCTGCTCGTCCTCCTCCTCACGGTCGACACCGCGGTTGATGTCCTGGCTTTGCTCATGGATGGCACTGAGGATGCCGCATGAGTTGCCGTCGAACTGGTACTCGGCCTTCGTATAGCCTATCCTGTTGATTGTGTTACGGGCGATGGTCTGCAGGTCGATGTAAACATCGCTGCTCACCTCGCCCATGAGCACCACCTGACCAGTGGTGACGAACGACTCGCAGGCCACGCGGGCCTTCGGGTCGTACGCCAGGAACTGGTCCAGTATTGCATCGCTTATCTGGTCGGCCACCTTGTCGGGATGGCCTTCAGACACTGATTCTGACGAAAACAGATAACTCATCGATATGTACTATTTGACTATTTACTATTTACTCTGCCGGCAGCATGACAATCTCGGCCTCGTTGCCCGATTTCAGCACCTCGGCGACGAAAGTGCAGAGGCTCTGGGGAGTCATGGCCTGCACGGTCTTCTCGTAGTCGGTATGGAAGTCGAGCTTCCACTTGCGCCAGGCATCGATGCGGCCACTCCAGTAGCCGTTGGTCTTCAGCTGGTCGGCGTGGTTCTTCAGCATGTATTCCTTCACCTTCGTCACCATGTCGGCATCGCACTTGCCGGCAGCCATGTCCTGGACGGCGCGGCGCATGATGCTGATAGCTACGTCGGCCTTCTCGGGCTTCATCGGGCAGTAGGCCAGGATCATGCTCTCGTCGCCGAAGTCATCGCGGCCGAGTGAGGCCTGAGCCTGTACGGTATAGGCGGCGCTGGCTTCCTCGCGAATCTCCTTCAGATAAACCATCTGGAGCACCTGACCCACCATTTGGGCACGGATGCTGTTCTCCAGCGAGTAGGGAACCTTCTTCGAGTACCAGTGCAGTACGGCATTGGCCTTCGGGGTTTCGGCCTTGTGCTTGAAGTTGTTCACCACCTTGCCAGTATAGTCGGTCGATACGTCCTTGCCCTTCACAATCTTCTTCTGGGCGGGCAGCGAGCCGAGGTACTGCTCCACGAGCGGACGGATCTTGGCCTCGTCGTAGTTACCGATGATGGTGAAGGTGAAGGCAGCGGCATTGGCCGTGCGCTCCTTGGCCATCGCGAGAATGCGGTCGTAGTCAACCTGTGTCAGGTCGGCGACGTCTAAGTTCTTGAAGCGCGGGTTGTGCTTTGTGATGGTAAGGCTCAGCGAGTCGGCAAAGACGGCCTCGGGCTGCAGCAGACGGTTCTTGAGCTGCAGTTCGGTGGTCTTCATCAGCTGGTCGAACGACTGCTGGTCTTTCTTGACGTTACCTGTCATATAGAGGTACACCAACTGCAGCATGGTCTCTACGTCGGTAGGTGTCGATGAACCGTTAATATTGGTGCGCTGCTGGCTCATCGACAGCGAAGCGCCGGCAATCTTTCCGGCCAGGGCCTTCGTCAGCTCCGTGTGCATGAAGTTACCCAGTCCGCTGGCTTCCACCACGTCGTTGAACATCTTGATATTCACGAAGTCTTTTTCACCGTAGAGCGATGAGCCGCCCCAGCCTTCGCCGCTCAGCAGCACCTGGTCCTTCTTCAGGTCGGTCTGCTTCAGCACGACCGTCACGCCGTTCGACAGCGTCAGCTCTGAGTAGCCGAACTTGTCGTTCTTCACTTCTTTCGTAATCTTGCCAGGCGTGGGCAGGGTGGCCATCAGGGGTTCGTCCTTCACGTTGTCCACCCAGGCAGTCAGCTGCTCGGCACGGGCATCGCGGATGGCGCCAAGCAGTCCGGCTTCCGTCGGATAGACGGCACCGTCCTTCTCCTGGTTGAAGTTCAGCACCACCAGGTTCGAGTCGTTCTTCGGCATGAGTTGCTTCATCACCTCGTTGACGGCATCCACAGGGATGGCGGGTACTAACTGCTTCATGAGCTGATAATAGTCGTCAATCGAGGGGATAGGCTCATTGGCCAGGAAGTGCTGCACGTACTCGTTCACGAACTGCGAGTTGTAGCGCTTGTCCTTATTGGAGTACTGCTTGTCGAGCGAACTCAGCGTGTTGGCCTTCGAACGGCCGTATTCTGTCTGCGTAAAGCCGAACTCAGCGGCACGGCGTGCCTCGGTGATGACGGCTTTCACGGCTGCGTTCATCTGACCATCCTTCGGTACGATGCTCAGTTCAAAAGCATCCTTAGGTTTCGACAGCAGGTAGGTACCATCGCCCACTCCGGCCTGCAGGTACGGGCAGTCGGGCTTCTCGCCCAGCTCGTTCAGACGGCTGTTCAGCATGCCGAGGGCCACGTTCTTCAGGTAGTTGGCCACGAGGTATTCCAGCGAACCCTTCACGGAGTCGGGAATGGCTTCGTGTTTGAACAACACCTCGACCATGTCGATGCGCTGCTCCTTGTCCTTGTCGATGACAACGATAGGCTCGGCATTGTCGGGCACGTCCACCGTCTCAAGCTTGGCAGCGTCGGCACCGGGCTTGGCTATCTGGCTGAACATGGTCTTGATCTTCTGCTCCACCTGGTCAACGTCGACGTCGCCCACCACGATGATGCCCTGGTTGTCGGGACGGTACCACTTCTCGTAGTAAGCCTGCAGGAACGGGCGCTCGAAGTTGTCGATAATCTCCATCAGACCGATAGGCATGCGGTAGCCGTACTTAGAACCGGGATAGAGTTTCGGCAGGTCGCGCTCCAGCATACGCATCTGTGCCGAGGTGCGCAGTCTCCATTCCTCGTGGATGACGCCGCGCTCCTTCTCAATCTCCTCCTGTTCCAGGAGCAGACCGTCGGCCCAGTCCCACAGAATCATCAGGCAGGAGTCGACGATCGACTCGCGGGTCGTGGGCACATTACTTATATTATACACCGTCTGGTCGATGGAGGTGTAGGCGTTCAGGTCGGTGCCGAACTTCACACCGATGCTCTCACACCAGCGCAGCAACTCGTTACCCTTAAAGTGCTTCGAGCCATTGAAGGCCATGTGCTCCAGGAAGTGGGCCAGACCGCGCTGGTTGTCGTCCTCCTGAATGGAGCCTACCTTCTGGGCAATGTAGAACTCGGCACGGTTTTCGGGCCAGTTGTTGTGACGGATGTAGTAGGTCAGTCCGTTGTCTAACTTGCCAATGCGCACATCGGGGTCAACAGGAATGGGCGGCATCTGCATCTGAGCCACCATCGTTACTGTGCCAACCATGGTCAGCAGCAGTGTAGCAAAGAATTTCTTCATCTTCATAATTAGGTTGTTTAAAGTATTTGGGTGCAAAATTACTGCTTTTTTTCTGATTAGACGCAGCAATCCCTAAAAAACTACGCAAATTAGCCACTTTTTTGCCATTTCATGTTCCTCGGATGATGCTCCAGTATCTCCTGTCGCAGCGTGGTCGTATCGATGTGGGTATAGATTTCGGTGGTGCCTATCGATTCGTGTCCCAGCATGGCCTGGATGGCACGCAGGTCGGCGCCGCCTTCCAACAGGGCGGTGGCAAACGAGTGGCGCAGCGTGTGGGGCGAGATGGTCTTCTTGATACCAGCCTCCACGGCCTGCCGTTTGATCATGATGAGAATCATGGTGCGCGTCAGGTGAGCCCCCCGGCGGTTCAGGAAGACGTAGTCCTCCTCGCCCGCCTTGATGGTCATGTGGCGGCGGTCGTCGAACCAGAATTCTAACTCCTTGATGGCACGGGGCGAGATGGGCACCAGCCGCTCCTTAGAACCCTTGCCGTTGATACGAACGAAGCGTTCCTCCAAATAGAGGTTCGACAGCCGCAGATTGACCAGTTCGCTGACGCGCAGGCCGCACGAGAACAGCACCTCGATGATGGCGCGGTTGCGGTGGCCCTCCCATTTCGACAGGTCAATTGATTCCTCCAACTGGTCTACCTCAGCCGTCGACAGCACCTCGGGCAGGTGTTCGCCCAGCGTTGGTGACTCCAGCAGCTCCGTAGGGTCGTCGTCACGGTAGCCGTCCACCACCAAGTAATGGAAGAAGGAACGGACACCGCTCAGGATGCGGCATTGCGACCGCGGACCGACACCGATGTCGTGGAGTCCGGCGGCAAAAGTCTGCAGGTCCTCTAACTTGACGTCTAATAAGGGCTTGTCCATTCCTTTCAGACAGGTCAGCAGCTTCTCCAAGTCACGCTGGTAGGCCTCCAACGTATTGGGCGACATGTTGCGTTCCAGCTTCAGGTACCTGACGTACCCTCTCACCATCTTTTCTTCCATTTTCCTTGCTTCGTCCATCATAGTCATGTACTTATTAGAATTCCACGTAGGGTGCCAGCCGCTTGATGGCTTCGGGTGGGAAGTCACGCGACAGGCTGAGCTGCTGCAGACTTTCGAGCGGACCGTGAAGGCGGCGGTAGTCGACGATGGCACGGGCCTGATAGAAGTTGATGTAGGGATGACGCTTCAGCTCGTTGAGGCTGAGGCGGTTGAGGTTCAACTTGCGCAGCCGGGTATCGTCAGGAATGATGAAGTAGTTGACGGCCGTATCAGGGAAGTCTTCAATCTCCAACAATTGCTGCACACGGACATAGCCGCCCAATCGTTCGCGGTATTCTACTATCTTGCGGGCGAAGTAATGCCCGATACCAGGCACCTTGCGCAGTTGTGCGGTATCGGCCATATTCAGGACGATGCGCTCCTGGGGCTGCAATTTGACGGGATAGCGCAGGGTGTCGCGCACCTCCATAGCGTCATCCTTGGAAATAAAGCGGGCGGCTGGCTGGTAGTCCTCTGAGATTCGAATGTAAGGCTCCAACTGGCGATACTGCTTGAGGGTGAGGCCGTAAAGACGGGCAAAGTCGCTGGGCGTACGATAGATACCTCCAGCTGCCCTATACTTATATATGTTACGCACTTGCCAAGGTTGCAGGCCGAGGCGCAACAGCTGAGTGCTGTCGGCCATGTTGGGGTCAAACGGAAAGAGCTCAGGTTGCTTGGGTTCTCCCTGATAGTACCTGACCTTAGGTTGCTGCTGCTTTTCGGTCTTCTGCGCAGATGCTTCTTCCAAAGCCGCTTCTTCAGGTTCTCCGTCGAAAAAGTAGCCGACAGCCAATGCCGCCACGATGATGCCAAGCAGCAGCAGGATAACCCGACGGTCGGACTTTTGAAGATAGAAGAACTTCATATCACGCCAAGCTGATGGAGGAAGATTAGCAGGATGCCGATGGGCACGACGAAGCGTACACAGAAGAGCCAGACGCGGAACAGCGGGCGACTGACGGTGTCGTTATTGGTGAACTCGTCATATACTAACTGCTGCGAGACAAACCACCCGATGAAAATGCTCGTCAGGAAAGCTCCGGCAGGCAGCATGACCTGAGCCGTCAGGAGGTCGCAGAAGCCCATAAGTGGCTCGCCGAAAAGCTGTAACTCGGAGACGGCTCCGACGCTGAGTGAACATAAGACAGCAATGACGCTGCACACCACTGTCAGGATGACGGCAGCCTTATGGCGCGGCAAGTGCAGCTCCTCATGGAAGAAGGCAGTACCGATTTCGTGCATGGAGATGGTCGACGTCAGGGCGGCAAACACCAAGAGGGCATAGAACAGGATGCCGATCACGTAACCCACGGCGGGCAGCTGGGCAAAAGCCTGCTGGAACACGTTGGGCAAGGTGATGAAGATGAGCGAGGGGCCAGAGTCGGGATTGACACCGACGGAGAAGGCTGCAGGAAAAATCATCAGGCCAGCGAGAATGGCTATCAGCGTATCGAGGAGGGCTATCTGCGTGGCAGAGCGCAATAGGTTGGTTTTGCGGCTGAAGTAGCTGGCGTAGGTGCAAAGGCAGGCTGTACCAAGCGATAGCGAGAAGAAAGCCTGTCCCAATGCCTCTAACAAGAGACTGCTCGAGACCTTCGTGAAATCGGGCAGCAGCAGGAAACGTACTCCGTTGATGGCCCCAGGCAGCATGCACGAGGCCACGACGATGACCAGTAGCAGGATGAGTAACAAAGGCATCAGTATCTTCGAGGCCCGCTCAATGCCTCCCTGTACCCCCCGTACAATGACCAGATGGGTAATCACGATGAAGGCTACCCCCCACAATGCCGGCTTCAGCGGGTCGGAGGAAAAGCTCTGGAAGTAGTTTTGTACGTAGGCAGCATCGCCGTTCAGCTGTCCGGCAAAGGAGGCAAAGAGATACTGCAGGCACCAGCCGGCCACTACGGCATAGAAGCCGAGGATGATGGTAGAAGTCAAAATGCCTAAAATGCCGACCAGCCGCCATATCCGGCCACCTATCTTGCCATAGGCACGGTAGGCATTGGCCTGGGCATGGCGGCCAATGATGAACTCGCTGACCATGCCGGGAATACCCAACAGCAGGATGCAGCCGAAGTAGATGATGATAAACGCTGCGCCGCCATTAACACCTGTCATGTAGGGGAAACGCCACACGTTACCCAATCCGACAGCCGAACCTGCCGTAGCCAGGATAATGCCTAACGTAGTGCCGAAATTGCCACGCTCACTTTTCATATCAGTCCGAATTGGTGAAGGAAGATAAACAGGATGCAGATGGGACAGACGTACTTCACCAGAAACAGGTAGAGGTGGAAGAAGCGTCCGCGCAGGGTTTCCCAGTTGGTGAACTCATCGTGTACCAACTTGTGGGGAACGAACCAGCCGATGAAGATGCAGGTGAGGAACCCGACGATGGGCAGGAATATCTGTCCCGTCACGAAGTCGAACCAGTCGAACAAGGAGCGGCCGAAGAACTCCAGTCCGTCCGTAGCACCTAACGACAGAGAACAGAAGGCGCCAATGATGCATGTGGAGACGGTGACGATGACAGCCGCCCGCTTGCGGGTAATCATCAGTTCCTCGTGGAAGAAAGCTGTTGATACCTCGTGCAGCGATATGAGCGACGTCAGGGCTGCCAACGACAACAGGAGGAAGAACAGCAGCGAGATGACATAACCCACAACGGGCATGGTGGCGAACGCCTGCTGGAACACGTTGGGCAGGGTGATGAAGATGAGCGAGGGGCCTGAGTCGGGATTGACGCCAACGGAGAAAGCTGCCGGAAATATCATCAAACCGGCAAGGATGGCCACTATCGAATCGATGACACCTATCTGAACGGCCGAATTGGTCAGATTGGTATGGCGCGAGAAGTAGCTGGCGTAGGTGCAGATACAGCCCATCGCGATGGAAAGCGAATAGAACGACTGACCGAGGGCGGCCAGGAACACGTCGCTGTTGATGGCCGTAAAGTCGGGCTTGAACAGAAATGCGATGCCCTTGTCGGCTCCTGGCAGCATACACGAGGCACCGACAATGATGAGCAACAGCAGGAACAGGGTGGGCATTAGCAGCTTCGAGGCCCGCTCAATGCCGTCGCGCACGCCGTGCTCAATAATAAGATAAGTGACGCCGAGGATAATGATAGTCCAAAAGATGGGCTTCACGGGGTCGCTGGAGAATTCGGTGAAGTAAGCCTTGAAATACTCCGGGTCACCCTGCATGTGGCCGATGAGCGATGCCCAGATATACTGCAGGCACCAGCCTGCCACCACCGCATAGTAGCCCGTGATGAGGAACCCCGTAAGCACACCCATGTAGCCGATAATCGACCATGGTGACCTGCCGGCTATCTTGCGGAAGGCACGTGCCGTGTTGGCCTGCCCGTGACGGCCGATGATGAATTCGCTGATCATGCAGGGGATGCCTAACAGCAGTACACACGCCACATAAATGATGATGAAGACCGCTCCTCCGTTCTCGCCAGCCATATAGGGGAAACGCCACACGTTGCCTAGCCCGACAGCCGAGCCTGCTGTAGCCAATATGACCCCTAACTTGCCGCTAAAGTTTGCTCTCATTCCCGAGCTGTGCTCGCCTATATGTCGACTTTCCATCGCTTCTGTAACTTATTTCTTCTGTTTTTGTTTGCAAAAGTATAAAATATTTCTTACTTTTGCACGCAAATTGAAAGTAAATCTTCAAAGAATGATGGAAATAGTCAGGAAATACATCAAAAAGTACCCCCTTTCGGTGGTATGTATTGCCCTTATATGGATATTGTCGCTGACTCCCTTCTTCCCGGAAACACCCTTCGACAATGTGAAGTTCATCGACAAATGGACGCACTTGGTGATGTATGGCGGCACGTGTAGTGTCATCTGGTGGGAATACTGGCGCAAGCACCAGCGTCCCGACTATGGAAAACTGGGATTATGGGCATGGCTCATGCCAATTGCCATGAGCGGTGTTCTGGAATTACTTCAGGAATACGCCACAACCACGCGCAACGGCGACTGGTACGACTTTATGGCCAACGCCTTAGGGTGTACGTTGGGTGGCGTTATCGGTATTCTGCTGATAAAGTGTTGCCCCAAACGATGAAGGGGTACTGCCGCAGATGCCCGTTGTAGAAACGGCGGTCGCCCGTTACTTCTTTCCCGATGAAATCAGGCTTTTCGAACGGTTCGTCCTCTGACTGCAGCTCTACCTCGGCCATGACGAGTCCCTCGTTGTCGCCGTAGAATTCGTCCACTTCGAAGGTGTGGTTTCCGCTTTTCACCAAGTAGCGCGTCTTGTCGATGACGCCTGGCTCACAGATTTTGAACAGCTCCTCGGCTTCGGTCAGCGTGATTTCCTTCTCAAACTCATAGCGGCTCATGCCACCGTTGGTGCTGGGGCCCTTGATGGTCAGGTATCCGCGGTCACCACGGATGCGCACCCTGACGGTACGCCCGTGGCCACTGCAGATGTAACCTTGCTTAATGCGGTCGGAAGCGTAGGCGCGCTGCTTGTAGTCCTCGCCGCGTACCATGAACTTCCGTTCAATCTCCATGCCGCTCATAGATCAGGCAACGAGCCAGATGGAATAGGCAGCATAGCACAATGCCAATGCAATGAGCACGCCGATAATCCACTTGATGACCAGTTCACCTTTCTCTTGCTGTTTCTTCTCGTAAGCCACCCGCTTGGGGTTGTTTTCCTTTGCTACTTTCTTTGCCATAATTTATAATTTTAGATATTTGATGTTTGCTTTGTTCAACCCTCTACATTCAGCATCCCGAACTCCATCAAGTAGGCCTTGATAAAGCCGTCGAGCTTGCCGTTCATGACGCTCTCCACGTCGCGAGTCTCAAAATTCGTACGATGGTCCTTCACGCGCTTGTCGTCGAAGACATAGGAGCGAATCTGGCTGCCCCACTCAATTTTCTTCTTGCCCGCCTCTATCTTGGCCTGTGCCTCCATACGCTTCTTCATGGCCCGGTCGTAGAGTTGCGAACGGAGCAGCGCCATCGCACGCTCCTTGTTCTTGGGCTGGTCACGCGTCTCGGTATTCTCAATCAGGATTTCCTCCTCCTCGCCGGTGTCAGGGTCGGTGTACCAATAGCGCAGACGGACACCCGACTCCACCTTGTTCACGTTCTGGCCTCCCGCACCTGACGAGCGGAACGTATCCCACGACAGTTTGGCGGGGTCAACGTAAACCTCGATGGTATCGTCGACCAACGGCGTGACGAATACGGAGGCGAACGACGTCATGCGCTTGCCTTGGGCATTGAACGGCGAGACACGCACCAGACGGTGGACACCGTTTTCCGACTTCAGGTAGCCGTAGGCATACTCGCCGCCCTCTATCTGCATCGTGACACTCTTGATGCCGGCCTCGTCGCCGTCTAACAGGTTGGCAATGGTCACCTTATAACCGTGAGCCTCAGCCCAGCGCATGTACATGCGCATGAGCATCGAGGCCCAGTCCTGAGCCTCTGTGCCGCCGGCACCGCTGTTGATTTTCAGCACGGCGTCCATCGGGTCCTCCTCCTGACGCAGCATATTCATCAGCTCTAATGACTCGATGGCTCCTATAGCCTTCTGGTAGGCCTCGTCCACCTCCTGCTCTGTGACCATCTCCTCTCGGTAGAAGTCGAAAGCCAGTTGCAGCTCGTCGGCCATGGTACGCACTTCATTATAGCCGTCAATCCATTTCTTGATGGCCTTCACCTTCTTCATCTGAGCCTCGGCCCGCTTGGGGTCGTCCCAGAAGTCGGGAGCCTGTGTCCGCAGGTCTTCTTCCTCCCACTCTATCTGTTTCTCGTCTATACGCAAATAGCGGCGCAACTTTTCGGTGCGCTCGGTCACGTCTTTCAGTTGGTCTTGTGTAATCATGGTGCAAAGGTACGAATAAGTGAGCGAAATGCAAAGGAAAATACCATTTTTCTTTTCATTTCCCTGTTTAATACTCCTTCAGATATTCCTTGATGGCTTCCACCAGTGCCTCGTTTTGCTCTGGTGTCTGGCCCGATACACGGAAGCAGTGGTGGTCGAGTCCGTGGAAATTGGAGGCATCTCGAATCAGGATGCCGTGCTTTTCTATAAGCCATTGTTTCAGTTTCTTGGCATTGCTGTGCTCAATATGGGCCAGCATGAAGTTGGTGTCGCTGTCCATCAGCATCAGCCTCGGAATGTCAGACAACATCTCGTGCAGCAGGGCAGCGTCATTCAGGTATTTCACCTTGTCGGGTATCACCTCCACGTGGTTCTGCACCATATACTTTCCCGCCTCGATAGCGAGAGAGTTGACCATCCAAGGCTGCCGTATCTGCCGCAGACGGTCGATGATGATGGGCGATGCCGTGATGTAGCCCAACCGCAGTCCGGGAATGCAGTACTTCTTGGTCATCGAGTGTATCAGAATCAGGTTATAGCAGTCCTGCATCTCTCTCGGCTGCAGCATGCTCTTGAGCGTGTAGTCCTCATACGACTGGTCGACGACGAAGATATAGTTCCGCTGTTCCCTGATGACGTGGTTCATCAGGGCCTTCAGCATGACGTTACCCGTAGGGTTGTTGGGATTGCAAAGCCAGTATAGACGGTTGTCGGGCAGCACCTCCATGTCGTCATTGTCGTAGTACGACACTAAGTGGCCGTGTATCTTGCAGGCATCCTCATACTCGCTGAAGGTAGGTTGGGGTATTACCGATGCCCATCCCCTGTAGAGTTGGGCTATCAGATAGATGGCCTCCGTTGCGCCAGCCGTCACCATGATGCAGTTCGACCGTATGCCTAATTCTTCGGCCAGCAGGTCTTCCAACTCACGTGCCTCGGGCTCTGGATACGACTTGATAGTACTCAGCCGTGTGGCCAAATGTGCCTCCAGTCCCCCAAGGTTGGCAAACCCTGGCAGGTTGGAGCTGAAGTCCATCTTGATGCGGTCTCCGTAAAGGTATGAGTCGTTGCCGTGTCCGAAAATCATATTGTCTTGTCTATTCTTATTGTTAATGTGTTGGTGTCGAAGCTGATGCCCTTTCGCTCGATGAATTTCCCCAGCACGCCCGTCTGGGCCAGCTCTTTGGGAGTGCCGATGCTCATTCCGTTCTCAGCATCCATCAGCCAGATGCAGTCGGCTATCTGCAATGCTAGCTCCAAGTCGTGGGTTGACAGGAAGATGGTCTTCTCGGCCTCTTGGCAGATGCGCCTAAGCAGCAGTAGCACCTCCACCTTGCTGGGAAAGTCGAGAAACGCCGTCGGCTCGTCCAAGTAGATGACGGGCGTCTGCTGAGCCAGTGCCTTGGCTATCATCACCTTCTGCCGCTCACCGTCCGACAAGGTGTCGACCATGCGGCTGCTCAAGTGACTGACACCCACCTGGGCGATGGACTCGTCTACGATGGCCAGGTCCTCGTCCGAACAGGTTCCCCAGAAGCCCGTGTAGGGCGAGCGTCCCAGGCTTACTAGCTCCCTGACGCTCATGTTCTTGACGTCGGGCTTTTCCGTCAGCACCACGCCTATGAGGCGGCTCAGCTGCTTGTCGCTATAGTCGTCAATCTCACGTCCCTCAATCAGGATGCTTCCCCCTAACTTTGGCTGGAAGGCCGAGAGCGTCCGCAGCAACGTAGACTTTCCCACGCCGTTGGCTCCCAACAAGCAGGTCAGTTCTCCCTGTCGGATGGTGGCATTGATATCCTTAGCCACGGTTTTCACATCTTTCTTCCCGTGGTAGCCAATGCTCAGTTGACGAAGTTCTACGTTCTTGTTATTCATGCGGCGTCTCTACTGCGAGCGCAAAGTTAATATATTTTTTCTTGATAACGTGCAATCAACTCCGAAAAAATGACATTTCGGCACAAAATTTCCTTATTTCCCGTCATCAGCATCTGTTTTCGGGCTCTCGTGATGGCTACATTCAGCTTACGGTCGATGGTCCGGCTACCTTCTTTGAAACAGTTTGACGTCAGGAAGTCCAACTGGTAGGGGCGGCTGACGGTGAACGAATAGATGATGACATCGCGCTGCGACCCTTGGTAGCGCTCCACCGTGTCTATCGATATCTGCTCCAGACGGGGCAGCTGCAGTTGTTCTATCTCGTGACGTATCATGGCTATCTGGTTGCGATAGGGCACAATGACCCCCACCGTCTTGGCAGCATCGAAGCGGTCGCCGTAGAAGCGGTAGATGCGGCGCAGTAGGTCGGCTACAATCCGGGCCTCCGCAGGGTTAGTCTTGTCCGAGAACGTCTCATGAGTCCCGGCATCAATAAACACCATCCGCCGCTGCTTCAGCACCTCGTCAATGGCATCCTCCGACGGCAGGTCGTAGTGCAGCGAGGTGTCCGTCTGGTGGGCTAACGGCACAGGCTCCAACCGCTCATTGGGGTAGAACATCTCGTTGGGAAATGCCGCGATGTCGGGGTGCATGCGGCCCTGCTTCCGCAAGATGCCCGTAAACTGCGTGCGGCCTTGGCTGTGCTCCCACTTCAGCAGCCGTTCAAAGAGCGACTGCCGACAATCGGTGATGCCGATGGCGGTCAGCAGCGGGTCGTCCACCCGCGACTCCTCCTCACTCTGTTGCACCACGGCAGGCAACTGCTTGTGGTCGCCGATGAGGATGAAGCGGTCGATGCGGTCGCTGGCAAGCAGCCCTACCAGTCCCGGCTCCAGTATCTGCGAGGCCTCGTCGACGATGCACAGCGAGAAGTGTTTCAGTTGGAAGATGAAAGGCCGGGCCTGCAGCATCGACGTGGTGCCCACGATGATGGGCATGGCCTCGATACGCTGTCTGATGGCATCAAGCTTAGGCTTCTCGCCGAGCATGTTTTCCAACAAGTGGCCTGCAAAGCGTGGGACGCATGAGGTGTCGTTGCCTATCCGTATATAGTCGAGCCCTGCATCCTCCAACATGGCACAAATTTCGTCGACGGCCCTGTTGGTGTACGAGAGTAATAGGAGCTGAGAGGTAAGTGGTAAGAGGTTAGAGGTAAGTTCCTCCTCCACCAGGAAACGGAGCGCCATCGACGTCTTGCCGGTGCCTGGCGGACCTACCAGCAGGAAGTAGTCGAGCGACTGCTTGGCACGCAGCACGATGTCGTCGTAATGGGGATGATACGAGCGTGAAAGGCACCGCGAGGTGTCGGCCTGCGGCGGGCGGGTTCCTAACAGCAATGACTTCTTGCAGGCGCTGACCGCTATAAACTGGTGCAGGCTCTTGATGGCGCTGGTGGTATTCATGTCGCTACCGGCATGCTCCACGGCCCACTTCCCTTGCTTCATGGGGTCGACGTTCTGCTGCTCGTCGCTGAGCTTCACCTTCACCCCCTCGCCGTCAATCTGGGCTATCGTACCTCTATATAATATAGCCTGCCTGGCATCGGGCACGTCGTCATAGTTGTAGACATAGACAATGTCGCCTCGGCGGAAGTTCAGGGTGGCAGAGGGTTCGTCGCTCAAGATGATGTTGCCTGTCTCTATCTTTTCGGCCAACGGCATGTTCCATAGGTCGCTGGCGGCACCGCCCTGTCCTTCCTGCCGCCCCACCTTGCCAATGAGCTGTTCACGGTAGACGAACGTCAGCATCCGTTCGTAATACGCCCGTTCCAGCGGGGTGAGGCGCGACAGCTGGGAGGCGACTTTCCCGACGGGCGGCTCCATGTAGCGGTAGTAGAAGTCGTCCTTCTGGGCTTCCTTGAACACCACAGCCGGTTGCAGCAGGGGCAGGATGCGCCCGAAGCCTTCACGGGCTATCAGCAGTTCGGTTGCCACAATCTGGTTGCGCAGGCGGATGGCTTCGCGGAACAGCTCGCGGTAGAAGTTCACATAGAGCAGTCCGCGGGCGGCAGGATAGCGTGAGTACAGCAGCCGTATGTCCACCTGATTGGCTGAGCGGCCGAAGTTGTAGCGCAGTATACCATAATATAACAACAGCTGCACGTAGTGCTCTTCCTTGAACGTTGAACGTTGAACATTGAACGCTGAACGTTCGTCACTTCTTTCAATCTGATAGTTCTTGCCCGACTTCTGCTCCACCAACAGCCGCATGTCGCTGGTCATCAGGTCGACACGGCCCTGCAGTCCTAAGCTCTCGCACACGAACGACGGCTCTAACAGCGCCTTCTGTCGGTCGTATTCTTTGCCAAACAGCACGTCGACCGCCTCCCCGATGTTTGCCCATTGCTGCTGGGCGTCGGCCATGAACTGCCGTCCGTTGAAACCCTCGCAGGTCACAAACTGCAGCGCCTGTTCGCGGAAGAAGCTGTTGACGGTATCGGGCATCTCCACATGGTTGATGATGTCGTCCAACGCCGCCCCCGCAAAGTTTCCCAACAGCATGGCCTGCGACCCCTCCCGCTCCTTCAGCCGCAGGGCGGTATAGAGCAGGGGGTGATGGCCGTAGCTGCCCTGGAAACAGCGGGCCACCATCGAGACATCCAACAGGAAGTCGGGCTCTACCACGACGATGCCAGGCTGCAGCGTGTCACCCTCCACATGGCTGTCGAGCAGGTTGAGCTGCATCCCCTCGCGCAGTATCTTTCTGAGGTACGGGTGCTCCGTGTAGTCTATCTCCACCTTGCCGCCGTCGGCCGTCTCGGCATCGATGGTCTTCTCGTCCCACCGTCCCACGATGCAGCGCAGATAGCGAAGGTCAACCGTTGGAGCCACCTCCGTCTGGGACTGATGGTGGGGGATGAGCCTCACCAGCTCGTCAGGTATGTCGGCTTGGCAGACGGCCGATATAAACAGCGCCAAAGCCCTGACGTCCTGCATCCAGACCTCACGGCTCAGCACTTCCGAGCGGTTCGAGTGGCGCCGCATCTGCTGCACAGCCATGCGTTCCGATGTCCTCATGCCGCACCGCTTCGTCAGGTAGTCCACCTGAGAAAAGAGATTGCCAAACCCCGTTCCTGCTGCCTTCAGCCCTTGGGCACAACACAGCACCAGCGTCTCGTGCATGAAGCGGTTGGCCGCCACCCCCGGCTCACTCTTCGCCAACTCTACACACCGTCCAAACAATTCTTCTGTTGTCATAACGGCAAAGATAATGATTATCCCAAAATTATTACACCTTACTCCTTATTTTATAATAACCTTTAACAATTTGAAAAAATCGGTAGTACCCAAGAACTCCACATAAGTTATCGTTCCACTGGGCAAATTGCAAAATTATCCATACTTCGTCATTCATTATTCGCAATTATTTATTATCTTTGTAGCGCAAAAGATGGTACATGATTAAAACGAAGAACTATGATTGAACTGAAGAATGAAGTGTTGGCGGTTCGGGTAGCCGAAAAGGGAGCCGAACTCCAGAGTGTGAAGGACAGCGAGGGTAGAGAGTATATGTGGCAGGCTGGGGAGCAATGGCCCAGACATTCGCCCGTATTGTTTCCTATCGTCTGTAGTGTGAACAATAATACATACGTGGTCGACGGGAAGGAGTATCATCTGCCTCGTCATGGGTTTGCACGCGACACGGAGTTTACCGTCGTCAGACAGACGGAGGAGAAAGTGACACTGGCACTGCATGAATCGGAGGAGTCGCTGAAGGTGTATCCTTACCGTTTCAACCTGGCCATTACCTATCGTTTGGAGGGCAACAAGGTACACGTCATCTGGCATGTGGAGAACACGGACAGCCGCGAGATTCACTTCCAGATAGGCGGACATCCGGCCTTTAACATGCCTGGCGGAAAACTGGAGGGGATGATCAAGCTGGACAACGAGGAGCCGATGGATGTGCTGAAGAGCTATGCCGACGGTAGCCACGACATGGTGGAGGTGCCCTTGGAGGCTGACAGGGGGGTGCTGGAAATCAGCAACAACTTCTTCCGCAACGACTCGGTGAAGATTCACAAGTGCCAAACGCACCGTGCCATGCTGATAGATACCACGGGCGAACCGGCAGTGACGGTGGAATACAAGGCACCTGTCTGCGCCTTCTGGAGTCCATACGGCAAACAGGCTCCTTTCGTCTGCATAGAACCGTGGTACGGCATCGGCGACCCGAGAGACTTCAAGGGCGAGTTCAAGGACAAGCCCCTGATGAACCATTTGCAGCCGGGAGCCTCGTTCATGAGCAGATATACCATTACGATAGGGTAACCTTTACCGGTTACACCCCTCTCTCGGCCCAGTCGCTCCTGTCAAGACTCCGATACCCGATGGCTTCGGCAATGTGCTGGCTCTGCACTTGTTCACTTCCTTCGAGGTCGGCAATGGTACGGGCTACCTTCAGGATGCGGCTGTAGGCTCTTGCCGACAATTTCAGGCGTTCCATCGCCATGCGGAGCATGTCTAAGGAGGCGGCATCGGGCTCTGCAAACTGATGGAGCATGCGCTCGGTCATCATGGCGTTGCAGTGGACCTTCCCCTGCCCTCCCTGTGGAGGAAGGGTGCTGAAGCGCTTGGTCTGGATGTTCCGGGCACGGATGACCCGCTCGCGTATCTTTTCGCTGGGTTCGCCCTGTTGCATCTGCGACAGCTGGGCGAAGGGCACGGCCTGCAGTTCGCAATGGATGTCAATGCGGTCGAGCAAAGGGCCGGAAATCTTGTTCATGTATCGCTGAATCTGTCCTGGAGAGCAGACACAATGATGGGTTGGGTCGCCATAATACCCGCACGGGCAGGGGTTCATCAGTGAGCGCAATTTAAGCATACTTTATTTGTTATATAATCGCTGCAAAATTAATAAAAAAAGAGGAAAATGATTCATTTTTAGACCTTTTATATTCACTTGGTGAAATTTTTTTTCATTTTTTGGGAGCATACTTTTAGATAATCGTATGAATAGTATTTAATGAAGATCTACTGATTTTTGATGCTAATTTATTGATCCTAAGGATATTACATTGAATGCGTCTGTTCCAATATCAGTATTATAAATCATCGGCCATTTTGCTATCCAATTGATTTTCAGAGAGATATGAATCTATAACGTGTGCCTTGTTTTTTTGTGCTATTTTTGCAACCGAAATCATATAACAATAATAAAAACAAGGTAATTATGAAGTACAACATTACATTTTCCACAGTACCGTTCATCGGTAAGGCTGCTTATCAGCAGAAGAATATTTTGTGGCGAGAAGAATCTGTCACGATTGAGGAGTTTGTCGCCAAGATCCGTGCTGGCTACTTATACTCGAACTGCACGTACAAGCCTTTCAACCGTTTACACCCAGAAAGAGGCTATATCACGCAGTCAGATTCGCCGAAGGGGGATAATATTCCGACTTCGATTCATGGTATGGCAAGGACATACTTGTCATATTGGTACATGTACAGTTTCAGTATTGTCACCTTTGATGTTGATGGTTCTCATTATTCGCCAGAAGAAGTCTATCGAAGATTAAGTCGAATTGCTCGAGTCAGATACTCATATGGAGAGAAGAATGTAAGGATCGATAAAAAAAGTTTTATGGCCCCGTGGGGTGAAGAGGAAATGGTAGTAATAGGGTCGACTACAGATTATTCGACAATGAACGTGGAACATTACTATGATGAGCATTATTGTCCGACCCTCATATATACGACTCATTCCGACAAACCAGAACACAGATGTTATAGAATACTATATTTCCTTGATGCTCCTGTCTACTCGGAACCAATTAATCCATTTTATGACAAAGAAAAAGACAAGTATCTGTGGGGCGAAATAAGATGGAAAGCAGGTAAATCATACCTGAATGTTTATAATGATATAAAGGAGCAAATACAAAATGCTGTTCCCGAGTTAATAATAGACGACATGTCACATGTCGCTGTGCAAACCTATAACGGAAACAGCAGTGAGAATTTTATGGTCGTAGGTGAGTACAAGATCTTTGACTATGTGCATCCGTTATCTCCTGAACTCATGGAAAAATATAATTTTTCTGATATTCATCACGAGCCTATTGATAATTTTCTGTCCAAGTCTTATATAAAAAACATAAAAGAGCCAAGACTTGAAAGGCAAAAGCGAATCCGCAGTATAAGAAATAGGGTAAACAAGACCTATAGAAAGTTTGTTCAGGAACAACGAACTGCCGAAGAAACGCCTAAAACTACTTCTGCAGTTGAAAAATCCAAGGAGTCAATTATGTGTACTCAACTGTTTGGGGACAAACCTTTGGATATTAACCTCCCCACTCTTGCAACAACAAATAGGGCAATTGAGCCAGATTTATTGAATTACGAGATGGATTTAGAAGCCACGTCAATACCCGACGCGTCCGTATTGTCGCTGAACGATGAGGAATTCGAGGCATGTTCTGAAATAGGGCGGTTCTACAAAAAGCTGAAACTCAGCAATGATGTGAGATTGGCTTATCCTGAGTTTCTGAAAGAGTTCTTTGCTTATGGGACACGGGAGTTGTTTTATAGGTATAAGGATAGGTATCCTAATGTTTGGCAAAGCTGTCCCCTTAATTATAAGGCGGCATTTGATTACCCGGATGATTATAAAGTGATCTATAACACTTTAGAATGGAAGTTCAATCCGTTAATGAGCCATAAAAAGGCAATGAAAATGAATGATGGCGACAACAGGAAATTCCACATTACTGCATTGTCCGTTGCCAGGAGAATTCTGTCACCAGGAATCACGTTCGATCATCTGTTGTTTAACGCAATGGTTGATTCGATGTTTCTCGTGTGTAATTATAAAAAAGAGACACACGAAAAGTGCAATGAACTGTTTACGCGTGAGACTGTCGCAAGATGTGTCGCTCGCGCATGGAACACAGACTGCACAAATAAGCTATACAAGAAGATTGATTACTTGATTTCGCAACACCCAAAGACCCATCTGAAATACGATAAGGTGACTGCTATGACAATAGGACGCAAGGAAAAGGCTGTCATTACGGAACAGCGTATGACGGAACTTTACGACCATACTTTAAGAGACAAAGAGAATCTGGAAAAGTTTGCAGAGAATGGGCTTAACGTGTCTCTAATTACGCTGAAGAGATTCCGGAAAAAGAAAGAATTGTGGAAAAGAGAGAAGTAAATCCTATTTTATTTACAATTGTATAATTTTCAAATTATGAATCCAAATTACCATTACAGATTTGTAGTGAAGCATAGTAACTACGGTCTACTCAAAGATTTCATGAAGAGACTAAAGAATCTCCGTACAAAGAATGCAGACATCTTGGAATGTACGGAGATTGGAAAAATAATATCCTTTATGGATAAGTATTTTATCTTAGAGATTATTGACCCACGGGAGAACTTGGACGAACTGATTCACATTGAAAAAGTGAAAGACATAGCTCTACATAAAGCTAAGTTTAATGGGGTCGATTCTCTAATAGTGGATGATCCATATTATTGGCCAAAGTTCGGTTACTATGACATTGCCAAAGATCATGTCTCATTTTTTAATGACGAATCGTCTTTTTACGATGGATGGAGCTTTGATGCGTATCTTTACTACCGTATGTATATTTGGATTTTCTACTTACAGTATCCTGCCTGGACTCCTAATGTTATTAATGACAAGAATATTGATGAATGGGAAAAGGCGCTTTATGGAATATACAAAAGAATTAAGATTGGGAAAGTGGGTGATTTCGTTTGTATGAGGTCATTGCTTTAAGATTGGCGATTATTAAAGAAGACAGAGCGTGCTTAAAAAGTACGCTCTGTTTACTTTCTATGTGTCACAATAAAAACGAGTCATTTTAATCTTTTGAAAGGCATGTGATACACGGTTGTTTCGTGCCGTATTAATCTAAAAGGTTAAAATGAGCACGATACGCTAATATGTGCTGGCAAATGGTTCAGATGTCTGGGATTTCTGCTATCTTTGCGTATAAACCAAATTACAAAAATATATGTGCAAGATTGTGATTTTTTGTCGAGTATCGACATTCGTACAGGACTACGAACGACAGATTAATGAACTGACAACTTTAGCCGATAGGAACGGCTGGATGGTCAGGGGTGTGTTTGCCGAAAAGGTGAGTGGTGCCAGAAAAAACAGTTCTAGGCCTGAATTGAACAGAATGTTAGACTTTATCAGTTCTGAGCAGATTGACAAGGTGTTGGTTACGGAACTGTCACGCTTGGGGCGCAATACGCTCCAAGTTCTCGAAGTTATTGAAACCTTGAATAAGATGGGGGTGTCACTGTATATTCAAAACTACAACGTTGAAACTCTGGATGCGGATGGACGTGTTAACCCGACAAGCCAGTTTTTGATAACGATACTGGCGGAGATAGCCCGTATGGAACGGAAAAGTATCAAGGAGCGAATGGATAGCGGTTATAACAATTACAGGAATAACGGTGGTAAGGTTGGTCGAAAATGCGGGTATAGAAAGACTGACGATATTATGCGTGAGCAATATGGCGATGCAATTAAATTACTGAGAAAAGGTATTAGCCTTAGGAATGTGAGCAAGCTTTGTGACATTTCCGTGAATACCGTTCGCAAATGTAAGGCCTTGGTTTAATTACTTGTTATAATAAGTATAATTAATACATGGAAAGTATCATTATTAGATACTATGAGCGAATATATGTTATGGATAAAACTTGTTAATCACAATGTTACCAGACATAAGATTTATTCTGGCACTAAATTCTGAGCGTATGACAGTGTCCTTTTCACTTGTATATATGGGCCATAGTGTCTAATAATGATACTAAAAACGTTATACTCTTCGGCAAATTTCTTTGACTCTGGCCAGACCCGCCAGGACTCTTGGCTATTCCGGGCCAACAAAACGGACCATGACATCAACCCTTTTCACATTGTCATGATAAAAACCATGACCGGTATGTCTGAGCACCCACAGTCCGCCTTTCCTGCGATCTGTTCTGTCCCAGAATGTCAGCTCTGAGAAATCCTTTGATACTTCTACCAACCACACATCTTTTCCAACTTCTTTATTACAAAGCCAATATTTGCCCCAAAGTTTATGATAGACCAGATTCTTCCAGGGAATTATATCTTCCAGAAAATATCTCCTAACGATTTCTGCATCTGCCCCGCCCATCTCGTATTTCGAAAGGTCGACCTTTGTCCTGACATATTCAATCATACGCGCGCACACGTGAACCTTAAATAATGCTATTAAACGATCGCTCACTGATTGACAGGTCAATAAACAAGCGATTGTTTAATCGTGACAGCATCGTTTCTTCATCAGGCAATTCTTCCGTCCAACGGCCATTCACGCCACCAAGGTATTCGTCACGTATAAACAGATAAAGATTCCTGAGACCATATTCCCAGGCTGCGTCCACGATTTCCTTTGTCAGTACATTATCATTAATTCCCTTCATAACTGTTATCTGCATTGAACATGCAAATATAGCACAATTAATCAGAATTACGAGTATCTTTCATGTTTTTTTTGAATTATTCAGCCTTTTGAACTGACTGAAAAATAATCAGAACAGAAATTTGCACTATTCCGTCCTGTCTATTTATAAGCCGTTAAAGATTCTGGTATATGCTATCTTATGTGTTAAAGAACGCAACATAGTTTCCTGATTTCAATTTAAACTACTATCTTTGCGCGCATATTAAACAAGTTCTATTATGAGACATATATTTGATGCAGCAAGGAATAAACGAATGGTCAAGGAATGGTACAGGCTCCACGTTAAAAGCGGTGGATATAAGTATCCTTTTAATATGGTTATGCCTGACGACGCGGAGATCAAGGAATTCATGAAATCAATCCGGGACTATTTTGCTCGTACAGACTTGTTCGAAATCCACAATGACGCAGTCAGGTTAAGACGTCTTGTCCCTGACTTGAAGGATAAGATCAGGGAATATGCACTTGCGCGTATCCAGCTTGACGATTTCCTGAACGAGATAATCAGAAAGGATCATTTCAGATTTGACAGCCGAATCGTTGACTGGTTGCGAACAAGCAATTGTACGGCATTGTTCTACTATGCCGGTATCCCGGAAATAAGCATGACAGAACAAACAGCTGTCAATCTTAATCGGTTGTATCCTGGCATTACATTCAGACAGTGTATTGAAGAATACAATTGTGGTGATAGTCTGCAACTAGTGTAGTGTCTTGAAGACATCTGATGCTAACATTGTCATCCAACCGTGCGTTAAATTTTCATAAAGACAAGCCCTTTGCAAGGGCGCATATACCATGCTTGTTTTCTTCAAAATTTACTTAACATGCTGGTTGTCAGGTGGTTATACTGCCAATTTTATTGAAAGGACACGCCCTGCCGACGGGGTGACATAGGGGGGTACGTCATGCGGGGCAAGAGCCTTTGTGTGGCCTAAATCGCTGTATTCCAAAGTGTTGCATAATCTTAAATCGTTTTTGTACTGTCAATCTCGTTGTGTAACTTTGCCAGAAAGAACAAGAGACTTCGTATAAAATCGACAGGAATTATGGCAAGACCACGAGTAAAGAAGATACTCCTGAATGACGACCAAGTCAAGGAGTTGAAGAAAGTGCTGAGATCAGCAAAGGTATGCGACACCGTTAAATGCAGGTGCAGAGTTCTACTCGATCTGGACATGAATCACGGAACGCAATACACATATGAACAATGTGCCAACAGGCATGGTATGAGTAAGACAACGGTGAGAAGTGTCATCGACACATTCTCGTCAGGCGGGCTGGATGCCGTCCTCACCATCAGGCGAAGCGTCAATTCCGACAATGCCAATCGTAAAGTTGACGGCAGGGCAGAATCGAGAATCATCCAGTTGGCCTGCGGGCCTGCCCCCGAAGGATATGGCAGGTGGACACTGAGGCTGCTTGCCGACAAGTCCAAGGTCGTGCTTGATGAGCCTGTCGGGAAAGATGCCATCGCCAGGGTTCTAAAAAAAACGAAATCAGGCCCCACAGAAACCAATACTGGTGCATCCCATCGAAAGAAGACCCCGAATTCATAGCCTGTATGGAAGACGTGCTGGACGTATATGAACGACCTTACGACCCTCTGCGTCCAGTCATCTGCATGGATGAGAAACCTTACCAACTTCTTGGTGAGGGAAGGGAACCGTTGCCGATGAAACCGGGGAGTGACAAAAAACTTGATTCTGAATACGTCAGAAATGGCACATGCAGTATCTTCGCAATGATAGAGCCGCTCGGAGGATGGCACCGTGTCAGTGTAAGAGAACACAGGACGGCCGTTGACTGGGCTGAGGAAATCAAGGAGATGGTTGACAGCAGGCCGGAGGTAGAGAAGATTGTCCTTGTCATGGACAACCTCAACACCCACAAACCCGCCTCGCTCTATAAGAGATTCCCGCCAGAAGAGGCAAGACGGATCTACAGAAAACTCGAGATACATTACACACCCAAGCATGGGAGTTGGCTTGACATAGCTGAGATTGAACTCAACATGATGACAAGGCAGTGTCTGGACAGAAGGATTGAAAATATCGAAACTCTCAAGCGAGAACTGGGAGCATGGGAGTGTGAGAAAAACAACGAAGAGAAGAAAGTTATCTGGCAATTCCGTACCAAAGATGCACGAATCAAACTCGCGTCACTATACCCAAAGCTTGGTTAACGCTAAATGTCTTCAAGACACCACACTAGATTATGACGACCTGGAAAGTATTCAGGAATTCGTTATCCTTTTCTGCCATGCCAGAATGAAATGCAGGGACTGGCGGTCGCTGTCTGCCAAGAGCCGCGAGTTCATCAGGCAACGGATCGCAAAATGGGAAGCTGATGACGAACAATCTGGACGATTGCCTTTTTAACCTCATATAAGGCAAAAGTTCCTTTCCACGGCGGTGGATTTTGCACGGTTATAGCACAATGTGCATAAATGAACAAACTTTTTTGCTTTTTCTTTTGGCAGTCTGCGCATTTTTCCCTAATTTTGCCAACGGATTACGGCTTGCCGTGTCTATTGACTTATTGGAAATAATGGAGCGTTTATGCTTGTCTGACTGTTGTAAAGCCTAGGAAACTTCACAATAGAAATGTTAAGACGGCGTAATTAGCTTCCACGTTATGCGTGGACTGCTATTACTGTATCTTGAACTTATAGGTTTTCCTAGGGCCTTCAACTGGAGATGCTGGCGTAACAGTGCCACGCTTCTAATGTTTAATTGTTTGCTCTATAGGGTGCTGGAAGGGCTTTGGAGGATAGTGTATGACACCTGTTCAAACTGCAAAAGAAAAGTTGCGTGAGTTATTTGAGAATATGGACTTTTCACTTTTGATGCCCATATTCAACAACGACAATTTGGAACAAAAGGAAAAAGCCAAAATCATTGAAGAATTGAATAATCTGATATTCGATAAACTTAATGCCGCATGTCCATATTGTTGCTGGCATCAGGAATATGCACCTGGCTGTGTATGGCTAAATGGTAAAGAAGAAATTGTTGATGACCGTGTGGACATATTCGGTTGTTGTCCCTTCTTCCGTGTTGTTATAGAAATTGATGCTACTCGTGCTGATCAAGTTGCTAAAAAGGCGTTATCGCGTATTGCATATTTTGGAGCAGACCGTCTTCTCTATGTTGCTTTCTGTTATCAAGGTCCTTCGGGTTCAAATGCTAAGGAATGTGAGAAATATTTCAAAATAATCGAACACACTCTAAAAGCTTCTAACCCAGATTCAGAATTCCTGGGTGTTATCATTGATAAGCCTCAATATCGTTTACGTTTTTTTTAATTAACTAATTATACAATGAAAAGATGTTTATTTATAATGGCTGCGCTCATAGCATTTGTGTTATTTCCAAACACGATGTATGCGAAGCAGAAATGGTATTCCGGCGATCGGATTTGTATTGACGGCCAAGAAAATAAAAACGGATCTCTTTCCGGCAGATGTTCCATTATGGTATTCCGAGATGACTGTGTGAAAAAAACCAAGAATTATATAACAACTTCTTTCGATAGGGTTATGGGTGATTTCACAGGTCATACCGCTGTCAATGCCGTCCTTGACATCAGTGGGGTTTACGAGCGTACACAAAGTGGTCCTCGGTTTGTAGATGGATCTGCAGGTTCTGGAATAACATTTAGAGGTACTGTCGAGGTTATAATTGACAATACTGGTGACAAGGTCTCTTATCTGATGAAAGCAGGTGGAACGATTAGTACTAAGAACGGCAACATGATTATGCCAGAGGATATGAAAGTTTCCCGCATCATATATGAATCTGAAGTACATGCATGGAAACTGGAAAGTAACGATAAAATACATATCAAGTCTGGGGAATTATGTAAAGGCGACTTTATGGTTATCTCAAGCCTTCCAGTTGACCTGATTTGCAGGTATTCCTTCCCGCTGGAGGCCAGGCTTACCGAAACCAACAACGGGCTTGCTTGGCATATCACAGACAACGATAAATGGGTGAATGCCACAAGTGTCAGAACCAACAGGCAGGTTCGATTGGGATTTGCAGGAAACAACACTTATGTAATTCAGGACTCGGGAATCACTTTTACCCACAATCCCGTTGCCAATACTGGGATGATTTCCGGGACAATGCCATCAGGCGACCCTGTTCGTGAATCAGCAAACGTCAGTCTAAAGAGGAACTATGACAAATGGGACGGTGAGATCAAATATGATGATGGCGTTGTATATAAAGGCACCGTATATTTGGTAAAGGGAAAGAAAGATAATCGGTCATATTCAGAAAAAGTGCAGCCATCTATATATGAAGAGGATCCGCTTTACTTCAAGAAACTCACTGTCGCTGATAATATCGTTTTTGTTAACGGAACTAGGTACGGTCCAGATGGTAACATCGAGGAAACCTATGAGGCCGGATGGTCCAATTTAGAAATTGAGGCCGCCCGTAATAGAGCCGCTATTGCAAAACAGGAAGAGCAACAGAAGCAGGCACTGGCCCGTGCTGAAAAAGAAAAGAACACGAAGGCTACCGCTACGTTCCTCAATTCTGCATGGGGTAAAAAGTTCAATTTTGGTGGATACCACGATGGAAACAGGTACGTCCATGGAAGCTCTGTTCTGCGTTTTTCATACGACCGGTCTGACATCTGGTTGGACGTTGCGGGACATACATACCATTTTCTAGTCGACGGCGTTTCTGATGACGATGGCAAATCCATCAGATGCAGGGAAGTAGGTACCGCTATGCCCGGCGTGTACATTTCGCCAATAATGCACAATGGTAAGAGAGCCTTCAAGATTCTTTTCGTATTTGCGGAACTAGAATATACGCTCTACTGATAATGTCCAGAAACCAATAGTACTTGTGTTGGCATAATCCCATCTCAGCAACAGATCAGTAGAAGGGATTTTTGTCCATATTGTCAGATAGAAAGACATCTACATTTTAGAGCTCCTGTGGAATGGTTATTTCTCTTTCACAGGAGCAACTTTTTCTTTGGCTATTTTTCTCATTACCTGTTCCATCTCTTGAAAAATCTCAATGTATCTGGAAGTGTCATCTGCTCGCATAAACTGCATGTTCCAATCCTGCGAAAAGGAATCAAGGGAAATATCGACAGCTTTACCAAAAGCCTCAAAGATATCCCTCTTTTTAGCTTTCTTTCCATTTTGTCCGACAAAGTACCCCAACTCGTTCAGAATGTAGATAACCCGGATAAAGTCTATCTTCTTTTTATCATCATTGAAAACAACTTTGGCATTTGGGTCGTTGAGTCTTTTTAATTCTAATAGTGAATCATCAAGTTCTTTTCTAGTCTTTACCAACTCACTTTGTGTTTGGGAGAGTTCTTTATTCAATGAAATAATGGTGCCCACAGCGCCTTCACATCTATCCATCTTTGTTAAACCTGATTCTGTACCTGCTTTTTCAAGCAAAGAAATATTGTAGATAATCTCTTTCTTCAAAGCTGTGATTTTTTCTGCTTTTATGCACTTATCGCATTCGGAACATGAATCTAAAAGTTCAAGCAAATGTGACAAACTTGATTTAAGCATGAGAATGCGAAGTTTCAAATATTCATCTAATTCGGTCATATTACTATTTTGATTTGGATACAAAAGTACTTGTTTTTTGAGATATTCTGCAATAATTTGTTTATTTTAACCCAAAATAACATGTATATGTGCATCAATAAAAGAAAGAATTCGTACTTTTGTACTTGATAATATGACATAGAACCATTAGAGCATGTTGGTAAAAACCTATTGTGCAGCTGTAATGGGACTTGATGCAGTCACCGTTACAATTGAGATAAGTATGACGCGAGGCGTTATGCTCCATCTGACGGGTCTGGCAGATACTGCTGTCAAAGAAAGCTATGACCGCATCAAAGCTGCTGTACAAAATAATGGTTTCAAAATGCCCGTAGCTGACCTTACAATCAATCTTTCGCCAGCAGACATCAAGAAGGAAGGTTCTGGCTATGACCTGCCTTTGGCTGTCGGGATCCTTGCTGTTAACAATAATATTGACAGTTCACGTCTTTCGGAATATATGCTTGTAGGTGAGATTGGACTTGATGGCAAACTACAGCCAGTTCGTGGTGCACTCCCGATAGCCATTCGGGCCAGAAAGGAAAAGTTCAAGGGATTGATAGTTCCTATCCAGAATATTCGTGAGGCAGCCGTTGTCAACAATTTGGACGTTTACGGCATGGAGTCATTGATGGATGTCATTCAGTTTTTCAATGGGGGCAAAACATTTGAGCCAACAAAAATCGACACACGAAAGGAGTTTTACGAACATCAATATGACTACGAACTTGACTATGCCGATGTGAAAGGACAGGAGAGCGTAAAACGTGCCCTTGAAGTTGCAGCAGCTGGTGGTCATAACTTGATTATGATTGGACCGCCGGGCAGCGGAAAGTCGATGATGGCTAAACGACTTCCGTCTATTCTACCACCTCTGACGTTGGCCGAAAGCCTCGAAACGACGCAGATTCATTCCGTAGCAGGTAAACTAAGTAAGGGAACTTCGCTGATATCACAACGTCCTTTCAGAAGCCCCCACCATTCTATATCACAGGTTGCTTTGGCTGGTGGCGGTACAAATCCACAGCCAGGAGAAATCAGTTTGGCGCATAATGGAGTGTTATTTCTTGACGAACTACCAGAGTTCTCTCGCTCTGTGTTGGAAGTCATGCGCCAGCCTTTGGAGGACAGAAAAATTACTATTAGTAGGGCAAAATACTCGGTTGAATATCCTTGCTCTGTGACTTTCCTGGCATCTATGAACCCCTGTCCGTGCGGCTTCTATGGAGACCCAACACACCATTGTGTTTGCACCCCTGGTCAGATACAGCGCTATATGAACAAGATTAGTGGTCCGTTGTTGGACCGTATTGATATTCAGTGTGAGATTTCACCGTTACCGTTTTCCGACATATCGAATGCACAACCAGGCGAACCGAGTGCGGTCATTCGAGAGCGGGTTATTGCAGCCCGTAGAATACAGGAAGAACGTTTTGCTCAACACCAAAAAGTGTATTGTAATGCTCAAATGACAGAGCGAATGATTCATCAATACGCTGAGCCAGACCAGCAATCACTTGAAATGTTACGTTTGGCTATGGAGCGTTTGTCCCTAAGTGCACGTGCGTACAACCGAATCTTAAAAGTTGCTCGTACTATTGCAGATTTAGATAAGTCAGAAAAGGTTCTTTCACAGCACATCGCAGAAGCTATTGGGTATCGCAATCTTGATAGAGGCGACTGGGCTGAACGCGGGGTTTAGTCTCTAAAATAACAATTATTTTTCATCTACACAGATTGAACTTTTAGATTTTTTGAAAGATAGTTAAATCTGCTATCTTGTTGAAAATCTGTAGTTTCCGTTTTCCTTGCATTGCTTCCACATAGATACCATATTATTGCTCCGCCTTTGTAACTGCTTGATGTTCAGGTAACAAGTTCTTTGTTTTGTATGAGTATTTTTATATAACGTATAACTCGATAAAAATGCCGATATTTGCACCATCAAAACCAAAGAGTACCAAAAACTGCTAATTAAAACTTGTGGTAAGGCACTATTTCTGGTAATTGAGCTAATTTCGTGTATAACATAATAAGGAGCAAAAATGAAAAAGGTTATTTTATTGGTAAGAGTCTCTACGGAGCAACAGTCCTATAACGAACAGGCAAACGATCTTATCCGTAAGGCAAAGGAATTGGGCTACAACGACAGTGACATGATTATCATTGCCGAAAAGGAGTCGGGTATCAAATTAAAGGAAAGTGAGCGCAAGGGTATTAATGAAATGAAAAGCCACATTGAGGAAGGCGGTGTTGACCGGGTACTCATTTGGGAGCTTTCACGCCTTTCCAGACGAACGACAGACCTTTATAACATAAAGGACTACCTACAGGAAAAACAAGTTCAGTTAACCTGTTTGAAGCCAGAATTCAATTTGTTTCAGGACGACTTCAAGGTCAATGACATGGCAAACATCGTATTCTCGTTGTTTTCGACTATAGCCGAAAACGAGATGATTGTTAAGAAGGAACGTTTTCACAGGTCAAAGGTTCGCAATGCCGAGCAAGGCCGATTCAGTGGCGGTGTGCCTAAGTTCGGATACACTGTTGATGATAATGGAGTTTACATAATTAATGAGGAAGAAGCTGAAATTATCCGATTGGTTTATAACCTGTATCTGGAAAAGCACCTCAGTATGGCCAAAATACAAGGCTATTTGCTGAAAATGGGTATTGACAGGTCTACAAGTTCTATCAGATACCTTTTGCGTGACAAGGCCTATACGGGTATATTGTGGCAATGCAGGAACTCACGACTCAAACGGCGTTTCCCTGCTATTGTGACAGAGGATATGTGGGAGCAGGCCCGTCAAAAAGCTATGGATAATCGTGTATCACCTAAGATAACCCGAAATACGGGTATGTTTTTAGGGAGCGGCATCGTGAAATGTTGGGAATGCGGCAATAATCTGTCTCCACGACATAAAAATAATGTGTATTTCTGTGCCATACATCAATATCCATATAGTACGAAAAACAAAACGTGTAATAACGGATGTGCAATTAGGGCTGACATTATGGATAGTTTGCTTTGGCAGCGCGCCCGTGCCTATTATATCGTATTTCTGACACAAGAATCAGAACAGCAATATGACGAACTGACGCATGACCAAGTGAGCTATCAGCGTATGTTGGATAATTCTGATAGATTGATTAGCCAAAATAACGAAAAACGGGAACGTAATGAAAATGCCTTTATAATGGGCGACATTTCTGAAAGGTCGTATAAGATGAACAAAGACAAGCTGAAGACAGAGAGAGCCCAAATATTAGCGGATATTGCTGGTTGGAAGAACCGGTTGACTTCAATAGGGAACCAGTTGGAATTGTTGAAAAACAAACGAGCCGATTTAGCTACAGCCGTACTTGGAGGCATAGATGCTGTTAGTGCTATAACTGATCGTGGTGAGATGAAACGCATCATACGCATGTTCATCAAACAAGTTACGATAAAGTACAGTCCTGAAAAATCACACGACAAAATCATTAAAATGGAATTTGTCAACGGGTGGGTGGAACACTATCTACATATTGGATACACTAAACGGGTTCATCGTGTGGAGTTCCAAGACGACAAAATGATAATACTGGATGATTTTTATTCATTCAAATTCGATTATCGTCCATTCCATCCCACGCAAGGTATGTATGTACAAGAGCTCAAAAAGTATAAGGAGAGTTTGGCTCAAAACTCTGTATAGAAAATAGGGCAAATGTACTATGCAAAAAGTATGCTTAAATTATGCGCACTGTTTCATGGACGCAATCATCATGAAGGAACAGGGGTACTCAACATTGTACTTGGCACGGCTGATGGTAATCTTGCAGTCCTCCAAGGGCTGACGCAGCACTTCGAGGACGCTGCGCGACAGCTCAGGCAGTTCGTCCAGGAAGAGCACGCCATTGTGGGCCAGCGATATCTCACCTGGCTGTGCATTCTGACCGCCACCAACGAGTGCTACCTGCGAAATGGTGTGATGAGGGGCTCGGAAAGGGCGTTGCGAAATGAGCGACGTGCCGCGATTCAGTCTGCCCGCCACCGAGTGAACCTGGGTAGTCTCTAAACTCTCGGCCAGCGAGAGCGGAGGCAGGATGCTGGGCAGCCGCTTGGCCATCATGGACTTGCCGCTGCCTGGCGGGCCTATCATAATCAGGTTGTGACCTCCTGCAGCAGCCACCTCAAGCGCACGTTTCACGCTCTCCTGACCTTTGACATCGGCAAAGTCGAGCTCAAAGTCGTACTGCCGTTCGTAAAACTCCTTTCGGGTGTCTATCCTCGTCGGCTCATACGTCTGGGCACCATTGAAAAACTGGATGACATCCGTAAGTGACACCATGCCATACACGTCCAAATTGTTGACAACGGCAGCTTCGCGGATGTTCTGGACGGGCACTATCAGCCCCTTGAACTTCTCCTTCCTGGCACGGATGGCTATGGGAAGCGCGCCACGGATGGGCTGTAGCTTGCCGTCAAGCCCTATTTCGCCCACAAGCATGTATTCCGCCAGCCGTGCGCTGTCAATCTTGTTGTCGGCAGCCAGAATTCCAATAGCCAAAGGCAGGTCATAGCCAGAACCTTCCTTCTTGATGTCGGCAGGCGACAAGTTGATGGTCAGGTCAGCTACAGGCATTTTGAAGCCATTATTCTGTATGGCGGCCTTAATGCGGTCGTAACTCTCCTTGACGGATGTATCGGCTAATCCTGACAGACGGAACATCACCCCTCGGGTCATATTAACTTCAACCGTTATTGTATTGGCTTCCAGACCGTTAATTGCTGCTGTATACGTCTTTGCAAGCATAATCTTGTGTATCTTTTCGGCAAAGATACAACTTTTTTTTCGGAACTAAAGAAAGGTTGCTCTTTTTTTGCTAAAATTACCTCAACTTTAGAAAAAAGCAAGATTTTCACAGGTGGTGGGCTCCGACGGGGATTACCGTAACTAAACTCAGGGTTTACCGTAACTAAACTTTGGGTTTACCGTAACTAAACTCTGGAGGTTTGGAATTGGGGATAAAGAAAAAAAAGAATTTTCGGAAAACACCTAACCTCCTACCTAAATCTTCGAAAATGCCTTTGTAGACTGGGGTTTCAGCGAGGTAGGTGTTAGCTGAACACCTACCTAACACCTACCTTGACTGGTACCTTGAGGTGATAGATAGAAATAGGTAGGTGTCAGGTAGGTGTTTGCGAAACACCTACCTGCCGGAAATGCCTTTGTAGAAAGGCATTCTGGAAGATTCAGGTAGGAGGTTAGGTGTTTTTGCTTACGAGAAACTTTGCTAAACAAAGCGGACAATTCTTTGTAATCATCCCACTTTCGACGTTCTAGAACGTCGAAAATGGTTATGTTACAATTTGAAACTTCTATATAACTAAATCTTAACGCATTGACAATCAGGAAAAGAAACCGTCAAAGGAAAGGGAACGCATGATTATGGATGAGATAGCAACCATAGCATCCGAACTTCAGAGCATCTGCGCTTAAAAGGTGGTACTGCCGTTTCGAAAAAGTCCGAAAAAATCTTGGCTTTTTGCTCACTTATTCGTACCTTTGCACCATGATGACGCGACGTACTGATTCTTTCGTGCTGACGCTGCTCATGGCTGTGGCCCTGATGGCGGGCTGTGGCAGAGGTGGTCTCCTCCCCCAGTTGGGGGAGGACGGGAGGGGGCTTCCGCAGGCTCTGGTGCTGGCTGACTCGCTGATGAACAGCCGTCCCGACTCCGCTTTGGCCGTGCTTGACGGGGCGGAGGAAGAGATGGCAGGGGAGCACCAGCGGCAGCAGTGGCAGCTGCTGCGGCTGAATGCCATCAACAAGCTCGACACCGTCTTTACTGCCGCCCATGTAGTACACGCCCAAACGCTGGCCGACTATTTCGACAGTCACGGCAACCGCAACGAACGTATGCTTGCCAACTACCTGCTGGGCCGCACCTTCTACGACTGCGGCAAGTTGCCCAATGCTCTTGAGGCTTTTCATGCCGCCGCAGCCTGCGCCGATACTGCTGCCAGCGATTGCGACTACCACACACTCTGCCTCGTACATTGCCAGATGGCGGAAATCTTCCACCGTCACTATCAGCCTCGGACGGCGATTGCCGAACTGGCTGAGGCACAGCGGATGGCCTATAAGGACAAGGACACGCTGATGGCCATCGAGTGCTACTTCGACCAGTCGAATGAGTACGAGCGCCTTGGCGAGGCTGATACGGCGTTTGCCATTGCCACCGAGGCGGCACGACTCTTTGCCGCTATGGGACAGCACGACCGTGCTGCCGCCGCCAAAAGCTCCACCACGCTGGTACTCCTTGACCAGCACCGCACCACTGAGGCCAAGGCCGCCATCGATGCCTTCCTGTCTTCCGCATATACCGACAACTTAGGTCAGGTAAGTCCGGGCCGCGAGATATTCTACTACAAGCGCGGACGCTATTATCTGCAAGTGGGCAAGCTCGACTCTGCCGAGCATTTCTTCCGCAAGGAACTCCGCGACGGCCGCGACATAAACAACCAGATAGCTGGGCGCAAGGGCCTGCAACTGCTCTACGCGAAGCTGGGCAGGGCCGACTCCGTGGCCAAGTATGCTACGGAAGGCTACAGCATGAGCGACTCCATCTATATGGTTTCTGAGTCTCAGAACGTGCAGTCGCTGCAGGCCATGTTCGACTACACCCATCAGCAACTGTTGTTGGAGCAGAAGACCAGCGAACTCAGGAAGACCAGGTACTATATGGCCATTGCCGTCCTGTCGCTGCTGCTGGTTATCTGCGTAGTGGTGTACATAGCACAGCGGCGCAACAGGCAACACGCCATTGCAGCAGCCAACTACCAGTCGACCATCAGGGAACTGTCGCTCGAAGACAGACTCGGCAGCTCACCCGTTGCCACACATCTGCAGGCTCTCGCCAACAGCAATCCGCCCAAGATAGCCGATGCCGCTGATATCAGGTCGCTGAAGGCACTCATTGCTGAAAACATCCCGTCGTTCTTCGATGCCGTCAACCCGTCACAGCTGCCTCTCAGCGAACAAGAGTACGTGGTATGCCTGCTGACGCGCCTCGCGTTCCCCTCGGTCAGCATCGACCGCCTGACCGCAGTATCCGAAGGCTACACCTCGAGACTGAAAGGCAGAATCTATAAGAAGCTGACCGGGAAGGACGGAACGCCCAAAGAGTTCGAGCATTGGATCTTGGCCATCAAATAGGCCACTTTCCCGATGGAATCGGGGAAAACTAACACCTTCTGCATTGTTGTCGAGGGGGATGACAATCGTTTGTCAGTCATCTCGACAACATTTTTTTTGGAAGATTGCAGATTATTTTCTATCTTTGCACAAAACTATAAAACGTAAAGAGCTATGACCAAGAAATTCTTCTTCCTCGTCATTGCCATCCTGATGGGAGGCATGACTGCCGTAAAGGCCAAGATTAACTATGTACCCCTCTATATCATCGACACTCATGCCGATGTTAGAACGGTAAAACGCACACCGGCTGTGCAGCTGTTCATCACGCAGGATGACCATAAGCTGATACTGCCTGAGTTTGAGCCCGAAGACAGCCTCACAATCTTTCTCATTAAAGACAATGAGTGGGTTTACTCAAAGCCCTATCATTGTTATCAGCCGATAGTGTATCTGCCCACCTCACTCGTCGGCGACTTTGAGGTTCGCATTTGTGGCGACACCTATTATTATTATGGTTTCCTGACATTGGAGGGGCAGAAGTCATCTGACATACCAACCGAGAATGCCAACTGGGATAACATCACGCTTCTTGGAAGCAACACCTCTCAACAGGCTATTTTGGACAACATCATGGGGCTGAATGTGATTGAGTACAACATGAAGATGCCTGTTTATTTGAAGGATGTGGACGATGAAGCCTACAAGGACCAATGGGAAGAGATTCATGCGCAGCGGCGTTTTGGTTTGTTGCCCGAGGAACTTAGAGCCATATTCCCCTCGTTGGTCGTAAATGATGCTATGACTGGTGGATTCGGGATTAACTATATTGACCTCATCCCTATCCTCATAAGCTGCATCCAAGAGCTGAAGACCCAGCTTGACGCCCGTACAGAGACGATTGTAGATGTGATGATGTCGCGTGGCGCAGGAACCTCCGCCGTCAGCGAAGTCCGTGCCGCCATTGGCAATACCCTTCTTTCAGTCTCTCCCTCGTCAGTCAGCGAGTCAGCCCAGGTGCGCTACATCCTTGGCGACGATGCCTCCAATGCCTTTATCACAGTTACCGATATGGGTGGTCGTGTGATGACGAGAGTGCCCGTATCACCTACCGAAACGAGCACCACCATCGACAGCGGCATTTTGGGTGAGGGCATTTTCCTTTGCACACTCTACGTCGATGGCAAGAATGTTGGCACCAAACGGTTGGTGAAGACCAAATAGGGATGGCAGCAGAATTAAAAATGTGAATAGCTCCAACAATTTTTAACTGTCATGACGATGTTACTTGTGAGATTATTTAATAACTTTGCAATAAATAACTAAAAGGAATTACTGCTATGCGAAAGTATCTGCTATTTACGCTGCTCGTTCTTTTACCATCACTATCAATCTGCCAAGAGATTTACAGACCATTCTTAGAGGATGGTAAGGTATGGACGTATCACTATTACAATGACTTTACGGGAAAGGAGTTTTATAAGGCTTTGACTATAAAAGGTGATACGATTATAGCCGACAAGAGCTATAAGACGATAGCCGATGTGGAAACAGGAAGAACCGAGTATGTTATGCGTGAAGAAGGGAAGAAAGTGTATAGCAAATACTTGGATTGGGACGAATATGTGCTGTATGATTTCGGGCTGAATGTAGGCGATTCTTTTAAGCTTTACGATGATGATAATGGAACAGATCCCTCCGCACGGGCAACGGTTGTCTCAGTGGATACTATTGTTGTAGGAAACCGTGCCTTTCGTGTTATGGACGTTCGTCCAAACGACATGATGGGGTGGCCAAATTTATGGGTAGAAGGCGTAGGGGGTATGCATGGTTTTACATCCAACTTCCTTTCTGTAGGTAATTTTTATTCATTCTCTTCATGCCAATTAAATGGAGAAACCCTTTTTGCATGGAGGGATTTTGGTACAGTTAGTGTCAAAGGGCTGCAATATGTAAATAGGATATTTCCTCCAAAGGTTTCCTGCGATCTGCAGGGCCGCCGCATAGACGGACAGCAGCCCCGGAAGGGTGTGTACATCCGCGACGGTCGGAAGGTGGTGGTGAAGTAGTAACAAAAAACGAAGAAATGGCATGAGTCCATAAAAAATATCCCGAAAAGTTTGGGAGTGTGAAGGAAAATGTGTACCTTAGCACCCCGAATACATATTAAGACAAAGTCGGCTTCGTGCTGAAGGCTATCGATAAGAAGAAAGGTATCGGACTGGAACTTCCCAACATCAAGGAGTAACTCTTCTGTGACACGAAATGTGCGGATGAGGGCTGTCGCCATTCCAATTTCGTAAAGGATCATATAAAAAGATGAAAAGATTATTTATAATCATGATGGCTGCCACAACCGCGCTGATGGCTCAGGCAACCGACTACACCGACAAGCTGCTGGTGCTGGTGAACGGAGAAGGAGCAGAACAGGAATCAACCATCTCTGTGACGGAGCACGACGGCCTGTATGACCTGAATCTGAAGAATTTCATACTGATGAACGGCGACGTGTCGATGCCAGTGGGCAATGTGGAACTGAAAGACATCGAGCCAGAAGAAGCGAACGGCGCCGTCTTTCTGCGCATCAAACAGGACATCATCCTGAGCGAAGGCGACACCCCTGACGTGACAGCCTGGATAGGTCCCCTGCTGGGTGAGCTGCCCGTAGAAGTGACGGCCGTGCTCGAGGGCGGCAAGCTGCGTGCGCTGATAGACCTTGACCTGACCACGCAATTGAACCAGATCATCAACGTCAGCTTTGGCGAAGGACTGGTTTCTGGCACCGGCTGGCATATCCCCAACGGCAACTTCGAGGCCTGGCACACGTCTGCCGAGGGATACGTTGAACCTAACGCCTGGCACTCGTTTGAGAGTGCCACTGGAATGTTTGTGACGCTGGCCGGTCATCACATATCAAAGTCACAGAAAGGACGGAACGACTCTTTCTGCGCCAGTCTGCTGGCCTCTTCAATCTTAGGCATAGTGGCCAATGGCACCATGACCACCGGCCGTCTGAACGCCGGGGCAATGATAGCCGACGATACTTCGAACCACGCGTTCTTGGACATGAGCCAGACAGACACCGACGGCAATGGCGACCCTTTCTACGTTCCGCTGACTGGCCGTCCCGACTCGCTGACACTATGGATGCAGTTCAAACAGGGCAAAGCTAACGCCAGCCACCCTTATGCCTCCGTAAGTGCCATCATCACCGACGGCACACGCTATCAGGACCCTGAGGACAGAACCTACGAGAACGTGGTGGCCAAGGCCAAGAACAACACCATCAGCGTCACCGGCAACGAGTGGCAGCGCATCAGCATCCCCTTCGTCTACACCGACTACAACGTGGAGCCGAAGGCCATTCTGGTGACCATCTCAACCAATGCCGACCCTGGGGAGGGCAGCGGCAACGACGAAGTGCTGGTGGATGATATGTCGCTGGTCTACAACAACCGGCTGTCATCGCTTAACGTCGAGGGATTCGCCCCTGACAAGTACAGCTACACCGCTGACGAGATGCTGCTCAGCGACATCACGGCCCAAGCGGATGGCAAGAACGCCTACGTACTGAAAAACATCGAGGCAGACGAAAACGGCAAGCGGGCTGTAATCAATGTATACAGCGGCGACCTCAAGACGTGCAACACCTATATCATCAACTTCGACATCAGCAGCAACATTTCCTCGCTGGCCCGCCAGCAGTCGCCCACCGTCTATTACTCATTAGGCGGCCAGCGCATCAGCAGCCCACAGGTAGGAAAGGTATCTATCGCAAGGCTGGCCGATGGCAGGATGGTAAAGATTATCAAATGAGAACCAGTGGTTACAATATGTAATTTTAGGATCTCGATGAATAGGGTGACGGGCATAATCGTTGCGGGGGTAATGGTGCTCCTGATGGCGGGCTGCGGCAAGGGAAGTCTCCTCCCCCAGTTGGGGGAGGACGGGAGGGGGCTTCCGCAGGCTCTGCTGCTGGCTGACTCGCTGATGAACAGCCGTCCCGACTCTGCTTTGGCCGTGCTTGAAGGGGTGGAGGGGCAGATGGCGGGGGAGTCGAAGTCCGTCCGCATGCGCTACCAGCTGCTGCGCCACCAAGCCATGAACAAGGCCTACGTCCCCTTCACCTCCGACTCCCTGATGTTTGATGTCGCCGACTACTACGACCGCCACGGCACCACTAACGACCGTATGCTGGCCCACTATCTCCTTGGATGCGTTTATCGGGATATGAAAGATGCTCCCAAGGCAATGGATTGTTTTTTGGATGCAACCGAATTCGCTGACACGACGGTAAGTAATTGTGACTACAGCATCCTTGCAACTATCTATGCCCAAATGTCTGACATTTTCCATAAACAATGCTTGCCATATGATGAAATCCAAGCACTCCGCAAATATATTCAATGTATATGGAAAACAGGTAACCACAAACAATCTATTATTGCACAAGGTTATTTGGTCAATCCCTATTATCTCTTAGGAGAAAAAGATACAGTATTGCAGATAATCAATACCAATTACAATGAGCTTAAATCCCTCGGACATTCCAAAGAAGCGGCTCGGACTCTTGGGACGGCCATTTACATCTATACGGAACGTAAAAAGCTTGAAAAAGCTCGGCAGCTTATTTCTATTTACGAAAAAGAATCAGAGCTTTTTGATGCAGAAGGCAACATCGCTAAAGGGCGGGAATCATATTATTGGATAAAAGGATTCTATGAATTAGCCGTCGGTCACGTTGACACAGCAGAATTTTTATTTAAGAAAGCCGCAAGCAATGGTAATGCCTCCGATATTTCCAATGCCTATAAAGGTCTGCTTGCTGTCTATCAATAAGCATATTATTGACTCAGTTCTTCATTATTCCCAACTTAATGAATCAACATTAGATTCTTTGCACAATCAGATCCAGACAGAAGCAATTCATCAGATGTCCTCGCTGTATGACTACACTTGCAGCAGAAAAGAGGTAGAGAAGGAATCTGAGAAGAAACGATATGCATGGTATTGCTTTTGGGCATTCTTTGCCTTAGTTTCTGTCTTGTCTGGTGTGTTGTTCCATTTCTATTTAGTAAAGCAGAAAGAAAAGCAAACAAAGATGGCAATTCTAAACAAGGAACTAATCACAATAAAAGGCGAGCAACAAGCTGTACAAAAAGAGTTGAAGCGGCTCAAAGATAAAAACTATGAGAATCTGATTGAAGAAAAAGAAAAGAAAGAACGAGAATTGATTCAGCGGATTTCAGAACTCGAAAAGGGAAATGACGATCTTGGTTCATATTCATTGAATAACAGCCTTGATGATTTCAAGAATAGCCAGATTGTGGATATATTTGAGAAGAAGGCACAATTCACAATAGATCACCCCATCCCTAACAAATGGGAGTGGAATGCCCTTGTCAAGCAATTTAAGAAAGATTTGCCATCAGTATATGCAACATTTCAGCAAGGAAAGAAACTATCCCCACTGGAACTTCACACTTGCATCCTCTTGATACTTGATTATGAGGAGGGAATTATTGTTGGTCTAACAAAGACCTCAAGTCAGGCAGTTTCCATCGCCAAAGGCCGTGCTAATATGAAATTGTTCAAAGAAAAGGGCGCAGTATCCTTAAAAAACAACCTTGACAACCTTGTTGAGTGCTTTTGATAAAATTTGATTAAAAGTTTTTGCTATAAATTGATTTACAGGGTCTTACGAGCGCTTTCGTCGCCTTGCCAGTCATTTTTACAAACAAACTAACAGTAGTTTTCTTGTCCTATTTTATTTAATTGTTGTATCTTTGCCATGACTTCTAAAAAAAATGATATGAGAAAGCTATTTTTATCTTTGGGCTTGCTATTAGCAGTTGCCGTTAGCTGGGCAAGTGTTCAGCATGTGTGTGATGTCGTGTCACTCGAAGTAAGAATTATCGATCCTACGCCGAGTAATCCTGTTCCGAGAACTCCGGTTCTTGTTCCAACTGTTAGTCTGGATGGTTACACCTTATCTTATGATGCGTCATGTTGGGGTGATACGCTTCAACTTGTACAAGATGGAGTGATTGTCTATTCGACGGTAATTCCTTCAAATGCTAACAGTATGATACTACCGTCTTACCTTTCTGGCAAGTACGAACTCCAGATAATCCGTGGTAACCTCTGCTTCTACGGTGATATCACACTGTAAATATCTCTCTAATGACGGGCGGATGGCTAAGTCCTCCGCCCTTTTGCTTATACCTTAATTATGTAAAGAACAACTAAAACCTAAAACAACATGAGAAAAATATTACTCTTTACCTTCGCTTCTTTTTGGACATTTTCTGCAAGTGCCCAACTAAGGCTTGATTTGGATGGAAACGTCAGTGTAGGCAATTGCCAACCGTTAACAAATGCCAGGTTGAATGTTGGTGCATCAACGCAACCAAGTACACAAAAATATGGTATTTGTTCTGATCTTGCAACTTCATCAGGTGTCTTTAATATTGGTTTGGGAAGCGTTACTTTCTCATCCACAGCAAGTACAAGTGGACGTACCATTGGTGTTCAGGGTGTAGCAGGAAATCTTGGTGTCAACTATGGTGTTATTGGTGTCCTTTTGGGAACAAAGAATGGAGCTGGTGTTTTCGGAACGCTCACAAGTACCACGGGGCTTTCTTCTATTAGTGGACAATATGCCGGGTATTTTGAAGGCGCAGTCCATGTGACAGGCAATTTGACGGCACCAACATTATTGGTACCTTCCGATAACCGCCTTCAAGAAAACATAACGTCCCTTGCCAGCGAGGCTAAGACTCCTGGTGAAATGTTAGACAACCTCATGAGTGTGAGTGTCATCAAGTATAACTATATTGATCAACAAATAGAGGAATCGGATACATCGCAAGTAGTCAATCAAAGGAATTCGCAAGAAAAGCAGATGCACTATGGGTTGTCTGCCCAAGAGTTACGGGAACTGTATCCTGACTTGGTCTGCGAAGGTCAGGACGGCTATCTCGGAGTGAATTACATAGAATTGGTTCCTGTCTTGATTCGCAGTATTCAGGAGTTGAAACAAGAGTTGGATATTGTGAAAGGCGGTGATGATAATGCCACCATGTCTCGAAGTGCGACTGCAACAGCTGTGAGTGAAGCCAAAGCCGTAGGCAATATCCTTTACCAGAACACCCCGAACCCGTTCAAGGAACAGACTACCATTCAGTTCCAATTGGCCGACAAAGCCCGAAATGCAGCTATATGCATCTTTGACATGACAGGCAAAATGCTAAAGAAACTGCCGGTTTCATCGGGAGAAACCAGTGTCAGTATCAACAGCTGGGAACTTGGTGAAGGCTTGTTTCTCTATACGCTGATGGTCAACGGACGCGAGATTGATACGAAGCGTATGTTGATCAAGAAGTAATTAAGAAGTTGTTGCTTACCGATGTTATATGATAATCTCCTGAAATTATGAAAAAAACGATTATATCTATACTCCTTATGGTTGCTCCATTTGCCGTGCATGCACAGCAATTAAGCGTAGCATCTACGGGTAAGATGGCAATAGGCCCTTATGCGCCCTTGTCCAGTTCACAATTGGCGTTTGATTCTCCCACTCAGTATGGTGGCTACAAGCATAGCTTAAATGTAGGTTTTGTGCCTACCTCTGGGTATTTGAATACAGTTTCATTCAGTTCAGTAGTTTCTGCTACCCCGCAGACTACAGGCTGTGCCATTGGTGTCCAAGGCATTGGTGGGAATCGCGGTCTTAACTTTGGCGTTCTTGGGGGCATAGTGTATTCCAGACCTGGCGCCGGTATCTGCGGAACAGTCGGCCCAATCGACAGCATACCTACTTTCACAGGACGATATGCAGGGTATTTCAACGGTGATGTTTATATCAGTGGTTCATTGACACCCCCTTCGTCATTGTATATGCTGCAAGACAACCGCTTGATAGAGAACGTCTCAGCTGTAAACAGTTCCAAACCCCAGACGACGGCAATAGCTAATGTCATGAATATGAATGTTATCAAGTATAGCAACAAGAACAGTTCGCTGAAAGATAACCATTATGGCTTGTCTGCTCAGGAATTGCAGAAACTCTATCCAGAGTTGGTTGTAGAAGGCCAGGACGGTTATCTGTGCATTAAGTACACGGAAATGGTACCTGTGCTTATCCGTACTATTCAGGAATTGAAACAGGAGATAGGTGACGTAGTTAAATCGAAATATAGCACAGGGAACTATCTGTATAATTGTTGTTCGACCCAGTATCAGGAAACCACAAATGTCTATTATTCGTTGGCCGACGATGCCCAGAATGCTTCTATATGCCTATTTGACATGACAGGCAAACTACTAAAGGACATGCCTATTCCGCCATGCAGTTGTCGTGTAAGCATCAATAACGGTGAACTAAATGAGGGTATGTACTTGTACTCTTTAGTCATTGATGGACGCGAAGTAGATACTAAACGTATGATTATTACAAAATAAAGTGAGAATTATTTGGAAACGACAAGAAAATAAACTATAGTTGAAAGAAAAGTCCAACGTTCTGAATTTAAGACTTATGAGATGAAGTAACAGTGAACACTAAATATAATCATTTGGAAAGATGGAAAGAGCAAAGAATTTGTGGGTAATATGGGTTGCTTGGCTATGCCAGTACGCAACTGCTTCTAATCCTTTTACGTTATACCCCATAAAAGAACTGGGACAGACGTATAAAATAGCAGTGAATAATAAATATACAGAGTCAACGACAATATGTCCATTTAATGATACCAATCCAATAATGGGATTGTGTATATCAGGAACTATCACCAAAAATGATGATGACTATTTGGTACGTGTCATCCTGAAAGATAAAGATAAGCATGAACATTGTGTACTCGAATCATACGACATGATTAACGATTCCCCTTCTTTCTCCTTTACAGAGTATTGTGAAGAAACGGCATTGTTAGATGATATTCAGCCCGATAGTCTTATTATTGCAGTTCATCATGCTACACTTAAACTCAATAATGTTATATTGGCATATAGTCCAAAACGTGGAACGATACAGGACAACATGTTCTCTGTAATTAAAAAAAGTATTAAGAGTTCGCAGGTGGATGATATTGTTAATAGAATTAACACCTATAATAAGACACATCGTAAACTTTGGGGAGCTTACGCAACTCCTTTAGCACAGAAAAGCTTTGAGCAAAAGAAAAAATATTTTGGTCTTAGAAATGATGAAAGTTCTGGAGGGTTTGAATATTATTATAGTGGTATTTTTGAGGCAGGAACATCTTCCCGGGCACAAAGTGCTATGAGTTCCTCATGTATAACTCAATTTGACTGGTGCAACCGACATGGTAGAAGTTGGATAACAGGAATAAGAGATCAAGGAAATAGTCATTTCTGTTTCGCTTTTACAGCAGTTGCGGCAATTGAATCAATGCTTATGCTATATTACAATAGTAATGATAGTATTATTCTGTCTAGCGATATGGCTGCCCGATGCACATATAGTGACCCCTACGACACATATAATTATGGTGGTTTTGCTAGTGATGTACTACAGTATGCAAAAGACTACGGGATATGTGATAATGATATAGCACCTTTTGTAGATACAGATACCATACCCTGTAGAAGTAATATCATTATACCTAATGAATTAGTAAAGATAACTGACTATCAGAGTTTTT
>JAEEGH010002719.1_pt1 | contig 47453 bp, 46 predicted proteins | sample 9134181 | NCBI WGS metagenome assembly JAEEGH01 (sample SAMN16246544, study PRJNA631951) | gut metagenome | biome: gut microbiome; feature: rumen; material: DP-attached | host: Bos | place: Iran: Karaj | collected 2018-10
GATCGATAATCTGCAAGGGTACGTCCATCAGCTTTACTTGGAAGGGGATATTGGTCTTGTGTCGCTTGCTGATAATCCACTTGTCGCCGTTGACATCCACGATGTTGTCCGTCGTCAGGTTCTTCACGTCGATGAACGAGAGGGCGGTGAAGCACACGAATACAAAGATGTCACGCACGAAGGCGAGACTGTCGTCGTCGAACTCATGGGTCACGACAGCCTTCAGTTCTTCCTCGGTCAGAAACTCCCTTTCCTTACAGTTCGGGCTGATGTGGAACTGCGCGAACGGGTTACGGGGAATCTTGCCGTTGTAGTGCGCCCTCAGCACGACACCTTTCAGCCACATACACCGCTGCCAGATTGTGCCATTAGCCAATCCTCGGTCTGTGCTGAGGTAAGCGGCGAAGTCCTTGATAAACTCAGGTGTCAGTTCCTGCATCGACATGTCGGTGCGACGATAGTGCGACTGGATGAAGTCTGCCACATCCTTCCGCGAGCGCTCCATAGCCCAAAGCGTGCTTGCAGCCCTGTCCTTGCCCACACGTTTCTTCTGGTTGGCAATGTCCTTGTCGAAAGCACTCAGCAGCGTCTCATACTCGCTGCCAAAACCCTGATATGAGTTGCGTACCATCTCTGCCGTTACGAAAGCCTCGCGATCCGAAAGGTGCTGATAATGCTTGATGATCTGCGCCTTGATGTTATCCAATTCGCGGTTAATCTGCAATGCCTCCTTGCTACGGCCTTTGGCACAATTGCCCTTCACGTCCCACATATCAAGCGGAATCGTCTTCTTACAACTGAACTGCGATTGTGTTCCGTTAATCGTAACCCTGCCCATCACAGGCACCACACCATTCTTCTCCTTACTCTTGTTCACATAGAACAGAATGTTAAAAGTACTTCTCATGTTTCTTACTCCGTTTTTAATTTTGGCTGCAAAACTACTATTTCTTTTGGCATCCATCACTATGCAAAATGTAGCAGTTTGCGGAATAAGAAACGGGTTGTGAACAGGCGGTGAAAGGTGCGCCATTCTGCTCAGATTTGCTTAGTCGATTAACCTGCATCAGAACCCTGTTTTGGGGTTACGATTTGGCAACCTAACTCCTTCACCAATCCTCCCCAATTTGCTTTTTGCCCCAAGTTAAACTTCCCTGTTCTTCCCCGTCTTGCCTTTATTACAGGCCGAATTGCGTTAATCTTCCAAAATCGCTTCGCTTTTACAAGCTTTTTTCGTAACTTTGCAGGCATAATAATAACTATAAACCCATAATGATATGGACAAGAATATGATGAAGAAAGCGTTTTTTTCGATTGTCATGGTAGCCGTAGTAGCTACAATGGTTTCGTGTGGAAGCAAGAAGACTCAGACGGAAAGCGCTGACGTTGCTGACTCGACGGTGATTCTGGCACAGCAGGAAATAACGGGTGTTATCAAGGAATTGTATGCCGCAGAGGCTAAGAACGAAACGGGTATTGACCAGCTTTATGCCTGTCATGTATGGCGGAAGATGGTGGCTGCTGTTGAAGAGAAGGATTCGCATGTGGCGGAGATCGGATTCTTCAACGAGAATTATTGGACGCAGATGCAAGACAGCAACCCTGATGATCTGGAGGCGCGCGACATCCAGTTTGAACAGCTGGACGTTGATAAGGGTAGGGCAACGGTCAGTTTCCTTCTCCATAGTTCTGTTCAGAATGTCCGTCAGAAGTTCGAATTCTGCCACGAGGATGGCAACTGGCGTGTACACAACATCATCAGGTATTTCAAGGATTCTGATGGCAAAGAGGAGGAGTCGAACTTGATGAAAGCTATGCAAAGCTATATTGACGAGCCGCAGGAGGAAGAGGCACATGATTTGACTTTCTCGTATATGGCCGGCATCTACGATGACGAGAAACAGGAGAGCCGCTTCAGTCTGCACGAAGACGGTACGGCCACATGGGGCATGATAGGCAGCTTGCACTACACGGAGTATACCTACACCATCAATGGCCACACCATCTGCCTGAAGCCTAAGGACGTGGATTCTGAGGAAGACTGCTATGAATATGACGAGAACACCCGCACGCTGAAGAACGAGCAGGGAACAGTTTATTACCGTCAGGTTGTTGAATAATAAACGATGTTTAAGAAAAATCGATATCGCTCTTTTTCCAGGCGACTGACGCGACGCATCGTGCTTGGGCTGATGCTGACGCTGATAGCTGTTACAGCCAGCATCCTCTGTGTTGCAACCCGGGTGATGAACGACTATACCAGCAACTATTTCCAGGCGCTGATGGACGTAGAGAACGAGACGGTGGAGAAGGTGCTATTAGGTGTAGAAGTGGCTGTGGCTAACAGTATAGATGATATTGAAGAACAGCTGCAATCGCCCGCTACTGTCTTTGCCGCTCTGCGCGATGAGCTGGGGTGTAATCCTCAGATTTTGGGCTTCTTCGTCAGCTTCGAACCTGACTATTATGCCAGTCAGGGAAAGTGGTTCGAGCCTTACGCTATGTGGCGCGACGGACGAATAGACACGATGCAGATAGGTTCGGCAAAGAGCGACTATCTGAGCGACGACTGGTACGACAGAGCCTTTGCAGCCGACAGCGGATACTGGTCGGAGCCTTACTTCGACGAGGCGGGTGCCAAGACTATCGTCTGCTCATACTCCGAACCCATACACGACAGTACCGGACGCAAGGTGGGTGTGTTTGGTGCCGACATCTCGCTAGACTGGCTACACGAACAGTTGCAGCAGCTGGACCGTAAGACTAATGTGGAGGGACTGATAAACGTACGCGAGGAGTATAAGGGGGACAAAATGGTTTGGTCGTACTGCTTCATCGTAGACCACGAAGGCACCTATATCGGACATCCTGACAAGAAGCGCATCCTAAAGGAAAACTTCTACCAGGCGCTGCGACAACAGACGGATACCGCAGCGCACAGGCTTGCCCGCGAGATGAACGAGGGAAAGCGGGGATTCATCAAGACCGAAATAGACAGCCTGACTTCATACGTGTTCTATGCACCGCTGGAGCATACCGGATGGTCGATGGCTATCATCGTCCCTTGGTTTACAATGTATCTTAAGGGTATTGCCTTCTGTATCCTCATAGCGCTCTTTATTATTATTGCGCTCCTGGGAGTCTATATCACTTGCCGCATCACGATCCGCCGTTCGACGCGTCCGCTGCATTCGCTGGCGAAGAGTGCCGACGAGGTGGCAAAGGGTAACTTCAATACACCACTGCCCGACATCAAGCACAACGACGAGATACGAATGCTGCGTGATTCGTTCGGCAACATGCAGCAGTCGCTCAGCCAATATATCGACGAGCTGAAGGCGACGACAGCCGAAAAATCGGCCATTGAGAGCGAGCTGGCTATTGCCCGTAATATTCAGATGGCAATGCTGCCGAAAGCTGAGACACAGGCGGAAGACCACGAGGCTCAGCATTTTGATATTCATGCCTTCCTGACGCCAGCGAAGGCGGTTGGTGGCGACTTGTACGACTACTTCGTGCGCGATAACCGACTGTACTTCTGCATCGGTGATGTGTCGGGTAAGGGTGCGCCGGCGGCACTGGTGATGGCTATGGTCTGCGGTGCGTTCCGACTGTTGGCAGAGAGCGAGTCGGAGCCCGAACGCATCGTAAGCCGTATGAACAACACGATGGCTCGCGACAACGATATGTGTATCTTCATTACCTTTTTTGTGGGTGTGCTTGATCTGACGACGGGACTTCTGCGCTACAGCAATGCGGGACACAAGGCGCCCTATGTGTTAAACGGTGCATCGACTATTGTGCTGCCCATAGACAGGAATCTCCCTGTCGGCGTGATGGCTGATTTCGAATTTACGGCACAAGAGACCACACTAGCCCCAGGTAGCACGCTGTTTCTCTATACCGACGGTCTGGACGAAGCCGAAGATGCCCAACAGCAGATGTTCGGCAAAGCGCGCATCGGCGAGGCACTGCAGCACGCATCGACAAATCCACAGGCGCTAGTCGAACACATGACGCAGGCTGTGTCAGGTTTTGTAGGTGATAATGAACAGAGCGACGATCTGACGATGCTCGCATTGCAATTTAAATAATAATGTTCACTTTTCGACAGGAAAATATCAAGACGGGGGAAAATGGCACGCTATTTGCAATACCTTTTGGCAGAAATATAATATAATAATAAATAAGGTATATGCAAAAAGGTAACATCGGGGTTACAACTGAGAATATATTCCCCGTCATCAAAAAGTTTCTCTATAGTGATCATGAGATTTTCCTGCGCGAGATGGTGTCGAATGCCGTCGACGCTACGCAGAAGCTGAAGACGCTGGCCCAGCAGGGCGAATTCAAGGGTGAGGAAGGCGACCTGACCATTCACGTCAGCCTGGATGCCGACAAGGGAACTATCACCATCAGCGACCGCGGTATCGGTATGACTGAGGAGGAGATCGACAAGTACATCAATCAGATAGCCTTCTCGGGTGTGAACGACTTCCTGGAGAAATACAAGGACAACGCCAACAACATCATCGGACACTTCGGACTGGGATTCTACTCGAGCTTCATGGTGTCGAAGAAGGTGGAGATAATCACCAAGAGCTACAAGGACGGCGCAAAGGCTGTGAAGTGGAGCTGCGACGGCAGTCCTGCCTACGAGATTGACGAAGCCGAAAAGGAGGATCGCGGAAGTGACATCATCCTCTACATCGACGACGACTGCAAGGAATTCTTGGAGAAGGAGAAGATTCAGCAGCTGCTGACCAAGTACTGCAAGTTTATGGCTGTACCCATAGCCTTCGGCAAGAAGCAGGAGTGGAGCAGCGAAAAGAAAGAGATGGTGGACACCGCCGATGATAACATCATCAACAACATAGAGCCTCTGTGGACAAAGGCTCCGTCTACGCTGAAGGACGAAGACTACACGAAGTTCTATCGCGACCTGTATCCCATGAGCGACGAGCCGATGTTCTGGATTCACCTGAACGTTGATTATCCCTTCAATCTGACGGGTATTCTGTACTTCCCACGAATCAAGTCGAACCTGGACCTTCAGCGCAACAAGATACAGTTGTATTGCAACCAAGTGTTTGTGACTGACCAATTGGAGGGCACAACAGACCCAGATGGAACAGCCAAGACAAGAGGCATCGTGCCTGAGTTCCTAACACTGTTGCATGGTATCATCGACTCGCCAGATATTCCCCTGAACGTCAGTCGTTCGTACTTGCAGAGCGACAGTAAGGTTAAGAAGATTTCGACGTATATCACCAAGAAAGTTGTCGACCGCCTGCAGGCCATCTTCAAGGAGGACCGCAAGCAGTACGAAGAAAAATGGGACGACCTGAAGCTCTTTATCAATTACGGTATGCTGTCGGAGGAGAGCTTCTACGATCGCGCCAAGGAGTTCGCACTGTTCAAGGACACCGAGGGCAAATATTTCACCTTCGACGAGTATAAGACGCTGATAGAGGGTGCCCAGAAGGATAAGGACGGCAACCTGATCTATCTCTACGCAACGGATAAGGAGGAGCAGTATAGCTACATCCAGGGTGCTAAGGACAAGGGATACAGCGTGCTGTTGCTGGACGGACAATTGGACGTGCCCGCTATCCAGATGCTGGAGCAGAAGTTCGAGAAGAGCCGCTTCACCCGTGTCGACTCTGACATCATCGATCGTCTCATCGTGAAGGACGACGCACCGAAGTCGAACCTGACGGATGACGAGTCTGCCAATTTGTCACAGGTGTTCCGTTCGCAGATGCCAAAGATGGAGAAGACGGAATTCATGGTGGAGGTACAGTCGTTGGGTGAGAGCCAGCGTCCTGTCGTCATCACGCAGAACGAGTGGATGCGTCGTATGAAGGATATGAGCCGATTCCAGCAGGGTATGAACTTCTACGCTCAGATGCCAGACTCGCTGAATCTGGTGCTGAACAGCGACCATCCGCTGGTAAAGCGCGTTTTGGACGACTGCAAGGCAACAACAGAGGAAGCGCTGAAGCCCATCGAGAGCGAGTTGAAAGGCCAGGAGGCCCGTCTCGCTGCCATCCGTCAGCAACAGGATAAGAAGAAACCCGAGGAGCTGACGCAGGACGACAAGGATATGAAGGCTGAATGCGAGAAGGCCGTCGAGGAGCAGAAGCACAAGAAAGAAGACGTGCTGAACGGCTATGCTGCCAAGAACGATATCGTGCACCAGCTCATCGATCTGGCTCTACTTCAGAACGGTATGCTGAAGGGCGAGGCTTTGGATAAATTCCTGAAGCGATCGGTAGATTTGATTAAGTAAAAACAAGGATATGAAGAAGTAAAAAGCCAATTTATTTGGCTTTTTACTTTAATATATTTGCATTTTCGCTCACTTATTCGTACCTTTGCACTCAAAATTAAAGACGATGCGAAGAAAAAGGTGGCGCTGCAAGTCCGGACAACAACCTACGGAGTTTGACAAGCGCATCATGTATTTGGAAAATAAGGGCGCACTAGTGCCTACACCGGATTTGGTGAAGACACCCGAGCAGATAGAGGGCATCCGCAAGGCGGGTGTCGTCAATACGGGTGTGTTGGACGAAGTGGCAAAACAGATTCATGCCGGTATGTCGACGCTGGAGATAGACAAGATATGTCGCGACTACTGCGAACAGCACGGTGCAATACCAGCCTGTCTCAACTATGAGGGATTTCCCATGAGTGTGTGTACGAGTATCAACGAGGTAGTGTGTCACGGTATCCCCAAGGCAGAAGATGTGCTGCAGGAGGGTGATATCATCAATGTCGACTTCACCACGATACTTAACGGCTATTATGCTGATGCCAGCCGTATGTTTATTATCGGCAAGACAACACCCGAGAAAGAACAGCTGGTGAGGGTGACGAAGGAATGTCTGGAGATTGGTATGGAAGCCGCCAAACCTTGGGGTTTTGTCAACGAGATAGGACGAGCTATCGAGAAGCACGCCAGGAAGTATCACTACGGTGTGGTACGCGATTTGTGCGGTCACGGGGTAGGCAACAATTTCCACGAGGAGCCCGAGGTGTGCCACTTTGCACAGCGCAAGGACGGTATGCTGTTGGTGCCCGGTATGGTGTTCACTATTGAACCTATGATCAATATGGGTACTTGGGGCGTGTTTATCGACGCTGACGATCCCTACGGTTGGGAAGTTATTACGGAAGACGAAAAACCCTCTGCACAGTGGGAGCATACGCTGCTGATGACAGAACACGGCGTGGAGGTACTGAGTTACTAGATGAGAGGTGAGAAATGAGAGATATGGTTAGCGAAGGTGATATATATATATTAGGTATAGAGTCAAGTTGCGACGATACTTCGGCAGCTGTGCTGAAGAATGGGGTGCTGCTGTCGAATGTGACAGCATCGCAGGCTGTACACGAAGCGTATGGAGGTGTGGTGCCCGAACTGGCATCAAGAGCCCATCAGCAAAACGTGGTGCCTGTGGTGCATGAAGCTATCAAAAGAGCAGGCATCCAGAAAGAGCAACTGTCGGCTATCGCTTTTACACGTGGTCCCGGACTGATGGGGTCGCTCCTGGTAGGCGTTAATTTTGCCAAGGGCTTTGCCCGTTCACTGGGGATTCCCTTGATAGACGTGAACCACTTGCAGGGACACGTAATGGCGCACTTTATCAAAGAAGAGGTGAGAGGTGAGAATGGAGAGGTGAGCGAATATTCTAATATCCCGCCATTGCCGTTTCTCTGTCTGCTGGTGAGCGGCGGTAACTCGCAGATAGTCAGGGTGAACGCCTATAACGATATGGAGGTGTTGGGGCAGACTATCGACGATGCTGCCGGAGAGGCGATAGACAAATGTTCGAAGGTGATGGGACTGGGTTATCCCGGAGGCCCCATCATCGACAAGCTGGCGCGACAGGGTAATCCGAAAGCCTATCAGTTCTCGGAACCTCATATTCCGGGCCTGGACTATAGTTTCTCAGGACTGAAGACATCGTTCCTCTATAATATGCGTAAATGGGTGGAAGAAGATCCCGATTTCATCGAGCATCACAAAGAGGATATCGCTGCCTCGTTGGAATGGACGATTGTTGACATTCTGATGAAGAAACTAAAGCTGGCGGTGAAGCAGACGGGTATCAAGCATGTGGCTGTAGCAGGAGGCGTGAGTGCTAACAACGGATTGCGCAACGCCTTCCATGATTACGCTAAGCGCTACGGTTGGACCATCTATATCCCCAAGTTCAGCTATACTACCGATAATGCCGCAATGATCGGTATCGTAGGTTATTACAAATATCTGGACGGTGAGTTCTGCGGCATAGAGGCACCGGCATTTTCGAAAGTGACGTTTAAATAGAAAAAGATATGGATTTTGAAAGCAAGATTATCAGCAGAGAGGTGAGTCAGCTGCTCTGGGAAATGGAGAAGACAGTGAGTACTGCCGAGAGTTGTACAGGCGGACGAATTGCCGAGTCGATTATCGCTGTGCCTGGTGCATCGAAGTATTTCAAGGGAGGTATTATATCGTATGTAGACGAAATCAAGAAGTCGCTGCTGGGTGTAGACGAGGAACTGTTGGCTGAGAAAACAGCCGTATGTGAAGAGGTAGCCTGTCAGATGGTGAAGGGAGCCTGCAAATCGCTGAATACCGACTACGCTATTGCTGCTACGGGTTTTGCGGGTCCCGGAGGCGGTACTAAGGAGATTCCTGTAGGTACTATTTGGCTAGCTTGTGGCACACTAGACAAGCAGGTGACGATGAAGGTAGAAGAGGATCACGGAAGAGATATCAACCTGGCTATTGCTACCAATAAAGCGATGCAAATGTTTCTGGATTTCCTCAAAACAGAGAATAAAACAGAAGTAGAAGGTTAAAAAATGCTAATTCGCATTTAATTCTTATTTCTTCGTTCTTCATTCTTAATTAAAATATGTACCTTTGCACCCTGTTTGGAGTAAGTTATAATTTAGGAACAAGAAAAAGTAGATAGAAATGTCTAAAATTTGTCAGATTACAGGAAAGAAGGCACAGATTGGAAATAACGTGTCTCACTCAAAGCATCGCACAAAGCGCAGCTTTGATGTTAACTTGTTCAGCAAGAAGTTCTACTATGTAGAGGAGGAATGCTGGATTCAGCTGAAGATCAGCGCTGCTGGTCTGCGTATGATTAATAAAGTTGGTCTGGACGCTGCCCTGAAGCAGGCTGTTGCTAAAGGTTTTGTAGACTGGAAGGACATTAAAGTAATAGGAGACTAAACGACTATGGCAGGTAAGAAAGCAAAGGGCAATCGCGTGCAGGTTATCCTGGAGTGCACTGAGATGAAAGAAAGTGGACTGCCCGGAACAAGCCGCTATATTACGACCAAGAATCGTAAGAATACCCCAGAGAGAATGGAACTCAAGAAGTATAACCCCATCCTGAAGCGCATGACTGTGCACAAGGAGATTAAATAATCCGAACTGAAGTATGGCAAAGAAAACCGTCGCTACCCTCCACGAAGGCTCAAAGGATGGTCGCGCATACACAAAGGTTATCAAGATGGTTAAGAGCCCCAAGACTGGTGCTTACGTCTTCGATGAGCAGATGGTTCCTAACGAGGCCGTTAAGGACTTCTTCAAGAACTAATATTCATTCAATACATAAAAAGAGAGGCTGCAATAGAAATTGCAGCTTCTTTTTTTTGCTATATCATCATTTTTTCGTAATTTTGCAAAAAATATTAAGCTTAATGGGTATTTTTGGTTTTTTCAATAAGGATAAGAAGGAAACGCTGGACAAGGGTTTGGAGAAAACAAAGACCAGCGTATTCGACAAATTGGCACGTGCTGTAGCCGGCAAGTCGAAGGTGGATGATGATGTGCTCGACAATCTGGAAGAGGTGTTGATAACCTCTGATGTGGGTGTGGATACAACGCTCAAGATTATTGAGAGAATCGAGGAGCGTGTGGCTCGCGATAAATACGTGTCAACATCGGAACTGAATGCCATCCTACGCGAGGAGATTGCAGCCCTATTGGCTGAAAACAATAGCGAAGATAATGAGAATTGGGATTTGCCCAGCGACCACAAGCCTTACGTCATCTTAGTTGTGGGCGTTAATGGCGTGGGTAAGACGACAACCATTGGTAAACTGGCCTACCAGTTCAAGCAGGCAGGCAAGAAAGTTTACTTAGGTGCTGCCGATACTTTCCGTGCAGCTGCCGTCGAGCAGTTGTGTATCTGGGGCGAGCGTGTTGGCGTGCCTGTCGTGAAGCAGCAAATGGGTTCCGACCCTGCTTCTGTGGCCTTCGACACGTTGCAGAGCGCCAAAGCCAACGGTGCCGATGTGGTGCTGATAGATACGGCTGGTCGTCTGCACAACAAGGTAGGCCTGATGAACGAGTTGAAGAAAGTGAAGGAGGTCATGAAGAAAGTCATGCCTGAGGCTCCTGACGAGGTGATGCTCGTGCTTGATGGCTCTACAGGACAGAATGCCTTCGAACAGGCCAAGCAGTTCTCGGCTGTCACGCAAATTACGTCGTTGGCTATCACCAAACTCGATGGTACTGCCAAGGGTGGTGTGGTGATTGGTATCTCTGACCAGCTGAAGGTGCCTGTGAAGTATATCGGACTTGGCGAAGGTATGTACGACCTGCAGTTGTTTAACAAGAAGCAGTTCGTTGACTCGCTGTTTAAGAATTGAAGAATTGAAGGATTGAAGACGATAGATTTCATATCACTCGGATGCTCGAAGAATCTCGTGGATAGCGAGACGCTGATGGGACTCATGGAGGCTCACGGTTATCAGTGTACGCACGATAGCGATGATCCCCAGGGTGACATTGTAGTAATCAATACATGTGGCTTCATTGCTGATGCTAAGGAGGAAAGCATCAATACTATTTTGGAATTTGCACAAGCCAAGACGGAGGGCAGAATAGAAAAGCTGTTCGTGATGGGCTGTCTCTCTGAGCGCTATTTGGCAGACTTGGAAGAGGAAATTCCTGAAGTGGATGGGTGGTATGGGAAGTTCAACTACAAGCAACTGCTAGGAGATCTAGAAAAACTAGAGGAACTAGAAAAAATAGAGGCTCACCGTCATATCACTACACCTCCGCATTATGCCTACCTGAAGATATCGGAAGGATGTGACCGCCATTGTGCCTATTGTGCCATTCCACTGATTACTGGCAAACATCGGAGTCGTCCGATGCAGGAGATTCTGGATGAGGTGTGCTATCTGGTGGGGCAGGGTGTCAAGGAGTTCAATGTCATAGCACAGGAACTAACCTACTATGGTATTGACATTGACGGTCAACAGCATATTGCAGAGTTGATAGAGCAGATGGCAGATATCGAGGGCGTTGAATGGATTCGTCTGCATTATGCCTATCCCACACATTTCCCATGGGACCTGTTACGAGTGATGCGCGAGAAACCAAACGTCTGCAAATATCTTGACATAGCCCTCCAGCATATTTCCGACAATATGCTGTCGCGCATGAAGCGAAATGTCAGCAAGCAAGAGACTTACGAGTTGGTAGAGAAGTTGCGAAAAGAGGTTCCAGGCATCTGCCTGCGTACGACGCTGATGGTGGGATTCCCAGGTGAAACAGACGAAGACTTTGCTGAACTGATAGCATTTACCAAGTGGGCTCGCTTTGAGCGCATGGGTGCTTTTGCCTATTCGGAAGAGGAAGGTACCTATTCAGAGCAGCATTACGAAGACGATGTGCCTGAGGATGTAAAACAGGCCAGACTTGACAAACTGATGCGTATTCAGCAGAATATCAGTGCTGAGATAGAAGCCCAAAAGGTTGGTAAGACATTACGAGTGATAATCGACAGACAGGAGGGCGATTGGTTTATTGGACGTACAGAATACTGTTCGCCAGAGGTAGATCCCGAAGTGCTGATTCCTGCCACTGAACAACTGACAATCGGTAATTTCTATGTGGCTCGCATCACGGATTCAGAAGAATTCGATTTATATGCAACGACAAAGTTTTGACATACAAAAAAAATCCAAATACGACGATATGAATAACAAAGAGTTTATCGCAGAACTGGCATCACGGACAGGGTTTAGTGCCAAAGACACACAAACCTTGGTAAACAACATTGTCAATGCTATGGGCGACGCCTTTCAAGAGGACAATGCTGTACTTGTGCCTAACTTTGGAGTCTTCGAAACGAAGAAAAAGATGGAACGCATCATGGTAAATCCTGCTTCTGGACAACGTATGTTGGTACCACCCAAATTGGTGCTGAACTTCAAGCCCAACCAGACGTTAAAGGAAAAACTAAAAGGAGGAGAGTAGGGTATGGGAAGATTGACAATACAAGAGATAGCTAAAGTCTTAGTGGCTAAGAACGGACTGGAACCGAGCCAGGCCAATCGCTTTGCTACAGAGTTGTTTGCGATTATCCAAGAACGACTGGAGAAGAACGATTTGGTCAAGGTAAAGGGCTTGGGCACGTTTAAAGTGATTACTGTCGATGCTCGTGAAAGTGTTAGCGTACGTACGGGTGGCAGAGTGATGATAGAAGAGCATTCGAAAATCACCTTTACACCTGATGCAACGATGAAGGAATTGGTTAACAAGCCTTTCTCGCAGTTCGAGACGGTTGTTCTTAACGATAATGTAGAGTTTGATGACCTGAAAGAACAGCCTGCAGATGGTGAATTTGAAGATACCAAAGATGACTTGACAGAGGCAGAATTATTACAACTTGAAAAGGATGAAGAAGAGCCTGTTATTCAGCAAGAAGAGCCTGTTATTCAGCAGCAAGAGCCAGTTGTTGAAGAGCCTTTGGTTGAGGTTGAACAACCCAAGGAGACACCAGCTGTTGCACCTTTAATTGAGGTTACTGAAGCCACTCATGAGGAAAAACCTGAAGAAACCCCTGAGGAGACGACTGATACACTCGATAATGATGTTGAAGAAGAGAAAACCAATCTTTTGTTCAAGTGGGTATGGATGGCGCTTGGTGCCATTTGCCTTGTCGGTATTTCAGCTGTAGGAGGTTACTATTATGGCTGTCAGCAAACGGCTTTAGCAGCATTGAGTGATACGGTGGTTATAAGAGATACTATTTATGTTCCTGAGAGTCAGGACACGACGTCTGTTAAAGCTTTCGAAGTACCTGCTCAAATAGCAGAAGCTGCTAACGTGGAAACACCCAAGGCAGAAGAAGTGAAGGCGGAGAAGCCCAAGCCAGAAGTGCCAAAAGTGGAGAAACCAAAGGCCGAGCCCGCCCCAGAGGTGGACAAGTATGCTGAAAAAGACGAACGTGTACGCTTGGGCGCTTATCGTATCGTAGGACTTGACCACGAAGTGAAAGTATTGCAAGGACAGACGTTCTACAGCATTTGTCGTGCTCACTTAGGTCCGGATATGGAGTGCTATATTGAGGTTTATAACAACCTGCCGCGTAATCCGCAGATTAAGGCTGGACAAGTGATTAAAATACCCAAGTTACAGCTGAAAAAACGTAAGAAGCAATAACAATTTAGTGGCATAATATGAAAAGTTTCTTAAAATGTAAGTTTTAGGAAACTTTTTTAATATAATTTAGGTATGCGGGCGTACGTAATAAGAGTGGAAATGCGTACTTTTGCATTCTGAAATTATATAATGGACAAACAAATAATAAAAAATATCTATTATGGCAGAAGCTATTGACATCCGCGAACTGAACGTCCGGATAGAACAACAAAGTGGATTCGTGCAGAATTTGGTAACCGGCATGGATCAGGTGATTGTAGGACAGAAACACTTGGTAGACTCCTTGTTGATTGGTTTGCTGAGTGATGGTAATATCTTGCTGGAAGGTGTGCCTGGTTTGGCTAAGACATTAGCCATCAAGACGTTGGCACAGCTCATCGATGCTACGTATAGTCGCATCCAGTTCACCCCTGACCTGTTGCCTGCTGATGTGACGGGTACGATGATTTACTCACAAAAGGAAGAGAAGTTCCAGGTAAAGCAAGGCCCTGTGTTTGCCAACTTTGTATTGGCTGACGAAATCAACCGTGCTCCGGCAAAGGTTCAGAGTGCTTTGCTTGAAGCTATGCAGGAAAAACAGGTGACAATTGGCAGTGAGACATTCAATCTGCCTAATCCTTTCCTTGTAATGGCCACCCAGAACCCCATTGAGCAGGAAGGTACCTATCCGTTGCCAGAAGCACAGATGGACCGTTTCATGCTGAAAGTGGTCATTGGCTATCCTACGATTGACGAGGAGAAGCGCATCATCCGTGAGAATATTCAGGAGTCGCTGCCTAAGGTCTCTCCCGTTACCACATCAGAAGAAATCCTGAAGGCTCGTCAGGTTGTTCGCGAAGTGTATATCGACGAGAAGATTGAGCAGTATATTGCTGATATCGTGTTTGCTACCCGTTTCCCCGACCGCTATGGTCTGAAGGATATGAAGGATATGATTTCGTTTGGTGGCTCGCCACGTGCTTCTATCAATCTGGCTAAGGCTGCTCGTGCTTATGCCTTCATCAAGCGTCGTGGCTATGTGGTACCTGAGGATGTTCGTGCTGTGGCTCACGATGTACTGCGTCATCGTATTGGTCTGACTTACGAAGCCGAAGCCTCCAACATTACCAGCGAGGAAATCGTTTCGAAGATTATCAATAAGGTCGAAGTACCCTAAAAAGAGTGAGAGGTAAGAGGTAAGAAGTAAGATGGAGACTTCTGAGATATTAAAGAAAGTACGGAAGATAGAAATCAAGGCACGCGGCCTGAGTTCAAACGTCTTCGCAGGGCAATACCATTCAGCCTTCAAGGGTAGGGGTATGGCCTTTAGTGAGGTGCGCGAATATCAGTATGGCGATGACGTGCGCGACATTGACTGGAACGTGACAGCACGCTTCCATCGCCCTTATATCAAAGTGTTTGAGGAGGAACGCGAGTTGACTGTCATGCTGATGATTGACGTCAGTGGCTCGCTCGATTTCGGCACTCAGCGTCAGATGAAGCGTGATATGGTCACTGAGATAGCTGCTACGATAGCTTTCAGTGCTATTCAGAACAACGATAAGATTGGTGTGGTATTCTTCTCTGACCGTATCGAGAAATACATTCCTCCCAAGAAAGGCCGTAAGCATATCCTCTATATCATCCGTGAACTGCTTGACTTCAAACCTGAGTCTCATCGTACCAACGTGAAGCAGGCACTGGAATTCCTAACCAGTGTTGCCAAACGTCGTTGTACGGCTTTTGTACTCAGCGATTTCTACGACACACAAGATTTCCTTCAAACACTTCAGATTGCCAACCGTAAGCACGACGTGGTGGCCTTGCAGGTTTACGATATTCGTGCCAAGGAACTGCCTGATGTGGGTTTGATGCGTGTTGTGGATGCCGAGACAGGCCACGAACAATACATCGATACATCGAGTCGTCAGTTGCGTCAGGCTCACGAACGCTATTGGCGTAATACGCAAGAGAAACTGAAAGATACGATGTCGAAGAGTAATGTCGATTTGGTGTCGATAGCTACCAATGATGATTATGTGAAGTCGTTGCTGATGCTGTTTAAACGTAGAAGTTAATGAAAAGAATAGTTATATCTACATATTTCATACTCAGCGCTTTGCTCGCGTTTGCTCAATCAAGCGTTCAGGCAAAGATTGACCCTATTGAGATGCTGATTGGCGAGCAGGCACAAGTCACGCTGACCATTCAGGCTAACGATAATGCCAATATTGAGTGGCCTAAACTTCAGCCCCGTCAGATGCTGGTTCCTGGTGTTGAGATTATCAGCACACGACATCCCGATGCACATACCATGCTGATTACGCTGACCTCGTTCGACGGCTCGTTATATCATCTGCCAGCATTTAATGTCAAGGTGGATGGCAATGAACTGAAAAGCTCTGATTTGGCGCTTAAAGTCGTTGAGGTGGAAGTCGACACCACCCAGTTGAACAAGATGTTCCCACCGAAGGATGTTCAGGACAATCCCTTTGATTGGCAAGATTGGAGTCTGTCGTTCTGGCTCAGCATCCTATTGCTGCTTTTGGTGGCTCTGACGTATTATCTCTATATCCGTCTGCGTGCCGGCAAGCCCATCATTACGCATATTAAGATTGTAAAGCGACTGTTGCCCCACCAGAAGGCTATGAAGGAAATTGAACAGATTAAGGCTGATAAGATGGTGGCATCTGAGAATCAGAAAGAATATTACACCAAGCTTACCGATACCTTGCGTCGCTATATCGAGGAACGTTACGGCTTCTCGGCTATGGAGATGACGAGTTCTGAAATTATCGGACGTTTGATGGCTTCTGGTGACCAGCAGAGTCTTACTGAACTGACTCAGTTGTTTATGACTGCTGATTTGGTGAAGTTTGCCAAATATTCGACGTTGATTAACGAGAACGACCAGAATCTGGTCAATGCTATCGATTTCATCAATCAGACCAAGCTTGAGAACCAGCCTACCGAAGAGACGATCAAGCCTCAGCTGTCTGTTGAGGATCAGCGTTCGCAGAAGGAGCGTCGCCTGCTGAAACTTTTCATTGCAGGATTGGCTGTTGCTGGTGTCGCCCTGTTCTGTTACATTATTTATAATGTTTACTTGCTATTAGTTTAGAGAAATGGAATTTGCCAATAAAGAATATTTGTTTCTGCTGTTGCTGATAATACCGTACCTGATATGGTATTTGATGTACAGGAAAAAGAGTGAGCCAACCATGCGAATGAGTGACACTCGGGCTTATCGTTATGCGCCTCGCTCATGGCGTGTGACGCTGATGCCTCTCCAGCTGTTACTCCGCTTGGCTGTCTTTGTGCTGCTGGTATTGGTGTTGGCACGTCCACAGACCCAGAACTCTTGGAAGAACGAAACCATGGAGGGCATCGATATCATGTTGGCTATGGACGTTTCCACGTCTATGTTGGCAGAGGATTTGAAGCCAAACCGTATTGAGGCCGCCAAACAGGTTGCTGCTGATTTTATCATTGGTCGTCCCAATGATAATATTGGTCTGACCATCTTTGCGGGCGAGGCTTTTACACAGTGCCCTATGACTACTGATCATGCCTCGCTGCTTAATCTGCTGCATAATATTCGCACGGATATCGCCCAGCGTCTGATAGAAGATGGTACTGCCATTGGTATGGGACTGGCGAATGCTGTCAGTCGTCTGAAGGACTCCAAGGCCAAGTCTAAAGTTGTTATCCTGTTGACTGATGGTTCTAACAATCGTGGCGATTTGTCGCCTATGACCGCTGCCGAGATTGCCAAGAGTTTCGGTATTCGCGTCTATACCATTGGTGTCGGTACGAATAAAGTGGCCCCATATCCCATGCCTGTTGCTGGCGGTGTTCAGTATGTCAATATCCCTGTCGAGATTGACACTAAGATGCTGAGCGACATTGCTGCAGCAACTGACGGCGATTTCTATCGTGCCACGAATAACAAGGAGTTGCAACAGATATACAAGGAGATTGACAAATTGGAGAAGTCCAAACTTAATGTCAAGAAATATAGCAAGCGTTATGAGGCTTATCAGCCATACGCTATTGCTGCTATCATCCTGTTGCTGTTAGAGATACTGCTAAGAATTACTGTATTCAGAAAATTGCCCTAAAAAATGTTTAGATTCGAAGACCCTATATACCTCTATCTGTTGGCAGTGATACCCGTTTTGGTTATCATTCGACTCTTGATGGTTCATCAGCAGAAGAAACGTTTGCGTCGTTTTGGCGACCTCGATTTGGTGCGCCAGCTGATGCCGGATGTGTCTCGTTTTCGTCCTGCTGTCAAATTCTATCTGTTGTTGGCTGCGCTTGCACTGCTCATTGTGTTGGTAGCCCGTCCTCAGTTTGGTACCAAGATATCTCATGAGAAGCGTACGGGCATTGAAACTATCATTGCAATGGATGTCAGTAACTCGATGTTGGCTGAAGATGTAGCTCCAAGTCGTCTAGACCGCTCTAAAATGATGGTTGAGAATCTTGTCGACCACTTTACCAACGATAAGATCGGTCTGATTGTCTTTGCCGGTGATGCTTTCATTCAGTTGCCCATTACCAGCGACTATGTCAGTGCGAAGATGTTCTTGAGTAGCATATCGCCTTCGATGATAGCGACACAGGGCACCGATATTGCTGCTGCCATCAATATGGCTGTCAATAGCTTTACACAACAAGAGGGTGTCGGCAAGGCCATCATTGTGATTACCGATGGTGAGGATCATGAGGGACGTGCTATTGAGGCCGCTAAGGATGCTAAGTCTAGAGGCATGCGAGTCTATGTGCTTGGAGTTGGCTCGCCAAACGGTGCACCCATTCCCATTGGCGATGGCGAGTACTTGAAGGACAACACAGGACAGACGGTGATGACGGGACTTAACGAACAGATGTGTCGTGAACTGGCTCAGGCCGGCGGTGGTGCCTATATCCATGTCGATAACAACAGCAATGCCCAGCAGCAGCTTGATACCGAGCTCGACAAACTTGCCAAGAAGGAGATTGAGTCAACGATATATAGCGACTACGACGAACAGTTCCAGGCTGTTGGCATTATCGTACTTTTACTGTTAATCCTTGAGATTTGTATCTTGGAGGTAAAGAATCCGCTCTTACGCCGTATCTCGTTATTCAAGCGCACGCCTAAACCTGTAGCAGTTGTACTCTTGTTGATGATAAGCGTGACGGCTCTGGCTCAGACCGACCGTCAGTTGGTCCGTCAAGGCAATAAGCAATACCGTTTGGGGAATAGTGCTGAGGCTGAAGTGCTTTATCGTAAGGCAGTAGAGAAGAATGCCCGTAATGCGCAGGCCAACTATAATTTGGGCAATGCCCTGATGTTACAGCGCAAGGACTCGCTGTCTATCAGTCAGTTGGAGAAGGCTGCCAAGCTTGAAACCAATCCTGTCCGTCGTGCTCAGGCCTATCATAATATGGGTGTCATATGCCAACAGCATCAGATGTTCGGCGAAGCCATTGAGGCCTACAAAGAATCATTGCGCAACAATCCTACTGACCACCAGACACGCTATAATCTGGCACTTTGCAAGCGTCAGCAGAAGCAACAGCAACAGAACCAGCAGAATCAGAACAAAGATAATAAGGACAACAAAGACAACAAAGATAAACAGAAGCAAGACCAGCAGAAGCAAGACCAGCAGAAGCAGGATGAGCAGCAGAAGAAAGACGAGCAGAAACAGAAGCAGGATGAACAGAAGATGAGTCGTGAGAATGCTGAGCAGATGCTTAATGCTGCCATACAGGAAGAGAAACAGACTCAGGAACGTATGAAGAAGGCTCAGCAACAGGCTGGTAAACGCGTGTTACAGAAAAATTGGTAATTTTTGATATTGAAAAATTGAGAAAATGAGATAATGAGAAATTGTAAGAAAAATCATAAAGAAATATGGAAAATGTGCATTGAGAAGCATTGGGGAATGAGATGCGTAGCTTTTCTCATTTTCTCATTTTCTCATTTTCTCATTTTCCAGGCATGGGCGCAGACTTTCACTGGTCGCGCTCCATCACAGGTGGCTGTCGGCGAACAGTTCCGATTGTCGTACACCATCAACACGCAGGATGTACGTGGCTTCCGTTCAGGTCGTATTCCAGATGGCTTTGAAGTGTTGATGGGTCCCAGTACCAGCACGCAATCCAGTTTCCAGATGGTGAATGGTCATACCTCCAGCACTTCGTCTGTTACCTATACTTATATATTAGTAGCCAATAAGAACGGAACGTTCACGATTCCAGCTGCTCATGTGACGGCTGACGGCAAGTCTATATCGTCCAACGAGATACAAATCCGCGTTACAGGCCAGTCACAACAGTCGAGTGGGGGAGCTTCCAGTTCCCAGTCAGGTTATAGTCAGCGTCGTCAGCAGCAGAATGATGCTCCAGAGTTGCGTCCCGCAGGTTCCGCTATTACTGGTGGCGACTTGTTCATCAAGGTCAGCGCCTCTAAGCGTCGTGTCATTGAACAGGAGCCTATCCTTTTGACTTATAAGGTATATACCCTTGTCGGATTGACCGACCTTAGTGGTAAGATGCCCGACCTGAAGAATTTCTATACACGTGAGGTACCCCTGCCTACACAGAAGAGCTTCTCTGTTGAGATGCTTAACGGACGTCCATATAAGACTGTTACTTGGAGTCAATATGTCATGTTCCCACAGCAGTCTGGTAAGTTGGAGATTCCCAGCATCACGTTCAATGGCATTGTCGTACAACAAAACCGTAACATCGACCCCTTCGAGGCTTTCTTCAATGGTGGCTCAGGCTATATCGAAGTGAAGAAGCAGATTAAGGCCCCCGGCATCACGATTGACGTTGATCCGTTGCCTACCCGTCCAGCCAACTTCTCCGGTGGTGTTGGTACGTTCAATATCTCTGCCCAGATAGACCAGACGGAAGTCAAGGCTAACGACCCCGTCAAGTTACGTGTCATTGTCAGCGGTTTGGGTAATATGAAGTTGCTGAAACAGCCTGAAGTCAAATTCCCCAAGGACTTTGACAAGTATGACGCCAAAGTGACTGATAAGAGCAAGCTTACCACTAATGGTTTGGAAGGCTCTGTCATCTATGATTTTCTGGCTGTGCCACGACATGCAGGCAAGTTTGAGATTCCGCCCATCGAATATGTCTACTACGATATCCACGACCGTAAGTATAAGACCGTTACTACTGAAGGTTTTACGCTTAACGTGGCCAAAGGTAGCGGTTCTGGTAATGTCAGCGCTTATACGGCTCAGGAGGATGTGCAGTTGTTGAATAGCGACATACACTATATCCATACGGGTGACACCCGTCAACATGCGGCAGGCGAGTTCTTCTTCGGTTCTGCCGAGTACTGGATTATCCTCTCGTCGTTCTTTGCCGTCTTCGTAGCTTTGCTAGTCATTTTCCGTCATCGTGCCATCGAAAATGCCAACATTGTAAAGCAGCGTGCCGGACGTGCCAACAAGGTGGCTGTCAAGCGTCTGAAACAGGCTCATAAGTTGATGAAGGCTGGACAGTCGGGTGCTTTCTATGATGAGGTGATGCGTGCGCTTTGGGGGTATGTTGGCGACAAGCTTAACATGCCTGTTGAACAGCTCTCACGCGAAAACATCAGTCAGCAACTGACCAGTCATCAGGTCAGCGATGAGGTGGTAAATCTGTTCATCTCCGCCCTCGACGAATGCGAGTTTGCACGCTATGCACCGGGCGATGCTACAGGTAATATGAATAAGGTCTATGATACGGCTCTGAGTGCTCTCACCCAGATTGCCTCAAGCATGAAGAAAGGTAGTAAGAATACTGCAAGTATGGTGGTTGTAATAGCCCTGCTTCTTACATCTTCCTTCTTACCTCTTACATCCCATGCCGTTACCAAGGCTCAGGCCGACAGCGCTTACCAACAGGAGCATTATCAGCAGGCCGCCCAGATTTACGAGCAGCTGTTGAAGAGTGGCGAGAGTGCCGACCTCTATTATAATCTGGGTAATGCCTACTATCGTATGGACAACATTACCCATGCTGTGCTGGCATACGAACGTGCATTGTTGTTGTCGCCTGGCGATGCCGATGTACGCTTCAATCTGCAGATGGCACGCTCGAAGACCATTGATAAGATTGTACCAGAGTCCGAGATGTTCTTTGTGACGTGGTACCGCTCACTTGTCCGAATGATGAGTGTCGATGCCTGGGGACGTACAGCCATTGTATCGCTGTTTTGTGCCATGCTCTTGGTGTTGATTTATCTCTTTGCCCAGCGCATCTGGTTGCGTAAGATAGGCTTCTTTGGTGGTGTACTGTTCTTCGTGGTGTTCCTGGCTGCTAACGTGTTTGGTTTCCAGCAACAGCAGTCGTTGCTTCATCGTACGGGAGCCATTATCATGCATTCTGCTGTGCCTGTCAAGAGTACGCCATCGTCAAATGGTACCGATCTCTTTATCCTCCACGAAGGTACACGTGTCAACATCATCGACGATACTATGCGTGGCTGGCGTGAAATCCGCGTGGCTGATGGTAAGTCGGGATGGGTTGAATTAAAGGATATCGAGGTTATTTAAAGTTGATACAACGATATTTCGAAAAATGGAAACGATTATACAGTTCGATAAACATCTGCTGCTGATGCTGAATGGCAGCGACTCCACTTTCCTCGACTGGGTGGTAATGACACTCACTAATGCCAAGACGTGGATACCGCTCTACCTCGCGCTACTCTATGTAGTCATTAAAACCAATCGCAACCTTCGTGAGGTATTGTTGATATTAGCTGCTGCAGGACTTTGTGTGTTATTGGCTGGTACTATTGACGACGAAATCGTAAAACCTCTTGTGGCACGGTGGCGACCTGGTCACGACCCCGAAATCGGTCATCTGGTTGATACCGTTGACGACTATCGCGGTGGCAACTACGGCTTCTTTTCGGCCCATGCCTCCAATACCTTCTCTTTGGCCCTCTTCTTTTCATTGTTGATGCGCCAACGCCTGCTTACTATCGGACTGGTTTCGTGGTCGCTGGTTAACTGCTGGACGCGCTTGTATTTGGGCGTTCACTATCCAGGCGATATTTCCGTCGGACTTATCTGGGGTGCGTTCGTGGGCTATTTTGTTTATAGGCTATACTGTCGTCTGACCATACCGGCTCACTACGAGCGGCGTTTGACATACATTCCCATTGCAGTACTCTTGCTCTCAGTGGTTTACGCCATGCTACGGTCTTGGATAGTATATTGTTGACAAAACACTCCATCGAGGTACGAATGCTAAAAAATCGAAAAATAATACCTTTGTTGTATTACTTTTCGTTTTTTTTTCGTATTTTTGTCATCAGGAAATTTTTAAGAACGTTTAAATCTAAAACATCAAAACGGAAAATTATGGAAAATAAGGAACTCATTGCTCAGTGCGAAGCACGTGCGAAGGAATGGCTCTCTCCGGCCTTTGACGAGGAGACACGTAAGGATGTTCAGGCTATGTTGGACAATCCCGACAAGACAGATCTCATTGACGCTTTTTATCGCGACCTTGAGTTTGGTACGGGTGGTTTGCGTGGTATCATGGGTGCCGGTACCAACCGTATGAACAAGTACATCGTGGGTATGGCTACTCAGGGTTTTGCCAACTATATTCTGAAAGCATTCCCTGGTAAGCAGTGCTCAGTGGTTGTTGGTCACGACTGCCGCAATAACGGACGTATGTTCGCTGAGTCTGTTGCCGACATCTTCTCGGCTAACGGCATCAAGGTGTATCTGTTCGAGAGCCTGCGTCCTACACCAGAGATTTCGTTCGCCATCCGTCAGCTCGGTTGTCAGGCTGGTGTTAACGTCACAGCTTCTCACAATCCCCGTGAGTACAATGGCTACAAGGCTTATTGGGATGATGGTGCTCAGGTGCTGTTCCCCCACGACAAGGGTATCATTGACGAGGTAAACAAGGTAAAAATTAGCGACGTGAAGTTCGAGGGCAACAAGGATATCATCATTCCTATTGGTGGTGAGATGGATTGGGACTACATCCAGGCTGTCAAGGAGGCCATGGTTGACCAGGATGTTATTCTGCGACAGAAGGACCTCAACATTGTTTATTCCCCCATGCACGGTACAGGTCGCGTAATCGTCCCGATGGCTCTGCGTTCTTGGGGCTTCCAGAACATCCACGTAGTGCCCGAGCAGATGGTTATCGACGGCAACTTCCCAACCGTTGTAAGCCCGAATCCTGAGAATGCCGAAGCTATGACCTTAGGTATGAAACTCGGTACGAAACTCAATGCCGACCTGGTTATCGCTTCTGACCCCGATGCTGACCGCTTGGCTATCGTGTGCCGCAACAGCAAGGGTGAGTGGGAGATTCTGAATGGTAACCAGACCTGTATGATGTTCTCTTGGTACATCATTGCCAACAAGAAGAAGCTCGGTCAGTTGAAGGGCAACGAGTTCCTTGTAAAGACCATTGTGACCACCGAGGTTATTGCCGAGATTGCCAAGAAGAATAAGGTTGAGTATAAGGACTGCTATACCGGCTTTAAGTGGATTGCCAACGAGATTCGCGTCAACGAGGGTAAGAAGAAGTACATCGGTGGTGGTGAGGAATCGTTCGGCTTCCTGCCATACGACAAGGTTCGTGATAAGGACTCCCCCGCAGCTATATGTCTTATCTGTGAGATTGCAGCATGGGCTCGCGACAACGGTATGACTCTCTACGATTTGTTGATGAACATCTACAAGGAGTACGGCTTCTCTAAGGAAGTTACCATCAATGTAGTACGTCCGGGTAAGACTGGTGCCGACGAGATTAAGCAGATGATGGTCGATTACCGCAACAATCCTCCTAAGGATCTGGGTGGCTCGAAGATTGTGCTCTCGAAGGACTTCCAGGCTCTCGAGGCTAAGAAGGCTGACGGCACTGTTGAGAAGCTCGACATGCCCGACAAGTCTAACGTACTGCAGTGGTTCTGCGATGATGGCACGAAGGTTTCTGTTCGTCCTTCTGGTACCGAACCTAAGATTAAGTTCTATACCGAAGTCAAAGATGCCAGCTTTGCTGGTGCTGCCGACTATGAACGATGCACGAAGGCTGCTGAGCAGAAGATTGAGGCTATCAAGAAGAGCTTGAACCTCTAATAAACCATTAGTATCTAATAAATCCCCCATGGTATCATATCAGGGGGGATTTTTTTACACGACTAATCCTTATTTCATTTCTGCCTCGCCATCCTTGACGTGCTTCTTTATTTCTATATTTTCCGAAAAGATACGAAAAGTTGAGAGAAATACAAAAGGAAAACCATATTTTTGTTGTTATATTCCATGATAATTGCTTATCTTTGCAGACGCAAATAGAATAATATAGGGTTATGAAGAAGCTATTGACTTGCTTATTGGCTGTGTTGGGATTGAATTCAGCTTGTGGGCAGATAAATTATGAGAATGTTGACGTAAATGAGTTTGCAACGCTGGTTGCAGATACTAACGTCGTGGTGCTTGATGTCCGTACACCCAATGAATATGCTGAAGGACATATTCTGGGCGCTGTTCTGATTGACCAGAACCAAAGCGATTTTGTGGAGAAAGCAAAGGCTTCGCTGCCACAAGGCAAGACGATAGCCCTCTACTGCCGTAGTGGTCGCCGTTCAGCCAATGCAGCAGGAAAACTGGCTGACGTAGGGTATAAGTGTGTGAATCTAAAAGGAGGCATCATAGCCTGGAAAGAGGCCATGATGCCAGTAACTACCAAATAGTCTTATGGCCATGTCGGCTCAAAATTTGTGTGATTTATGCATTTTTAAGCTCGTGTTGAGCCGATAATTGGAATAGTTATTTTTCGTCTGCTGTCAGGTCTTCAATCTGGTCGATGATTTCCTGATACTGGCGCTGGGTCTTGAAGTGGAGAGAGAATCCCCAGATAGCTCCAAGTGTGCCGCCGATGCATCCTGCCCAGAAGAGGCCGTTGAAAAAGGCATTTGGATGAAGCAGATAGGACTCGTACATGAACCAGCCCAAAAAGACGATGGCGAGGGGGATGCCGAGGAAGAGCCAGTTGGCGTCGAACTTCTTGCCGCTGGCCATACGGCGACGGACGTCCACGAGATTATTGGTCATCATGTTAGAATCGTTCAGTTTCCTGCTGTTATAGAAGGTGCCTCCAAAGCTAACCAGCATGACGATGCAGGTGAAGATCCAGAAAGGAATGGAGAAACCGTTTAACTTCACAAATGCCCAGTAGCTATAGGGAATCATCAATAGGCAGATGGCCATGATGAAATAGTATCTGCGGCTGATGTTGCCAGCGGTCTTTTTCATTGAGTGGCGGATGAGTCGGTCGTTGACTATCTCCTGCTGGTTCAGTTTGTTCTTGAGCATGGTCATCTGCTGACGCATATTCTCAAAATCGAAATCGTTGTTCACCTTCGTTGCACCTTTCTCACTCTCGGCAGAATGAGTAAACTCATTTTGCTCTCTCTTATTCGAAACGTTGTTCATAATAGGGCTTGATTTAATCGTTTGACATTTGTTTTAACTGTTCGCGGATTCTGAACAGGCGGACGCTGACGTTTTTTGCGGTGATACCGACAATCTGTCCGATTTCCTCGTAGCTGAGGTTCTCGAGCCAGAGCAGGACAATCGCACGGTCGAAGGGTTGGAGCTTGGAGATGCGCTTGTGGAGCATGTCCACTTGCTTGGTGTCCTCGTCGCGGTCTTCAAAGAGGTTGATGTCCATGGTCAGTCGGACTTCGGATGAGCGTCGTTTCTTTTTCCTGTCAATAGAAATACAGGTGTTGAGGGCGACGCGGTATATCCACGTCCGAATGTCTGAGCGATGCTCGAAGCTTTCGAAACCTTTCCAAAGATTGACTAGTACCTCCTGGAACAGGTCGTTCACTTCGTCGGCATCTTGTGAGAACATGTAGCACACGGTGTAGATGGTGCTTTTGTGTTCTGCGACGGTTTGCGCAAATTGTCTTTCTAATGTCGTCATTGTCGTTCTGTTTTTTTAGAATCTTTGCCCATTAGACGCAACAAAGTTCTGAAAAACTACACGATATCTGAAAAAATTTTTATGTCAGTAATAAACCTATGGCGACACAGAGGCCATAGACAAAGATGTTACGGGCTGTTTCGCCCAGACATTCATTGAGTTGGCGCCCCTCGTGGATACGACGTAACTTAAGCCACGTAAAAACGTGGAGCGTCAGATATAGGAAGGGGAGCACGAATGCCAGAACATGACCTTCAACCCAGAAAAGAAGCCCTGCAAGAACGGCTATGATACCGATGGCAAGGTACAGCCATTCGGAAGCTGTAGCACCGATTTTGACTACTAACGTCTGCTTGCCGTCACGACGGTCTACATCACGGTCACGGTAGTTGTTGACGATGAGCAGGGCGTCGATGACAAGTCCGCAGGCCAGCGAGGCCACGATGACGGTCAGTGGGCAGGTGTGGAGCTGGACATAATAGGTGCAGCAGACTGGTACGATGCCGAAGAAGACGAGTACCAGCACATCGCCCATGCCAACATAGGACAGATGGGTGGTGTAAAGGAAGCAAAAGACGACGCAAAGCATACCAATGAGTATCATCTCTAGTCCTCCATAGAAGATGAGGGGCAGGCCTACAAAACAGGCCAGACAAGTGGTTAAGGCTATAGCACGCTTCATGGCGTCGATGCTGACCCATCCTTGCGTGCAGGCACGGAGCGGTCCAAGACGTGTGGCAGGGTCGTCGTTGCCACGTGCATAGTCAAAGAAGTCGTTGACGAAGTTGGCATCAATCTGCATGATGAAGGCAAAGAGCAGGCAGAGCAGGGCAGCCGTAGGACTGAAAGTGCCAAGCTCCTGTGCATCGATATAGGCCATTGCAACACCTATCATCACAGGAACGGCGGCTCCAGTGAGCGTCTTAGGACGGGCGGCAAGGAGCCAAGCCTTAGGAGAGTTTTGTTTCATCGTCATAGAGCTTTTCGAAGATAGGACGCAGTTCGCTGGGATTGGCAATGAGCTGGCGCAATTCTGCCAACCAGCGTTCGTTCTGTGAACCGCTTATCCAAAGATGTATATAGCCACGGGTAGAATATTTCTCGTCAAGATGCTGGAGCAGACGACTCCAATGACCTTCACGGTCGAGTTCGGCATAGTTAGCCAATCCAAACTGGATAGTGCGACGGATGACATTAGTGGGTTCGAGGTCACGGTCAGCCTCGGCCACTATCTTGCCATAGATGCTGCGTGGTGCACGTGAGGCAGAAGCGCGATGGTCTTCAACCGCCTCTTTCATCATGCGTAGCTGTTCGGACGAAAACCAGCGCTTGAGTCGTGCATCGGCCATGAGTATCTTGCCACTGGTAATATGATGAATGGCACGCGGCCCGGTCAGTCCCAAGTCGTGGTAGGCGGCAATGGTATAGACCATATCAATGTCGGCACCTGTCTGTTGAGCCAGTTGCAAAGAACTTCGGATGACACGCGTGACATGCTCCATGTTATGTGCACGGTCGAACTGCTGATACTGAGGCAGTATCTGCGTCTCGATAAACTCGACGAGATCTAATGACGGATTTTTCATCTCATTACCTCATTTTCTCAATTTCTCATTATCTTAATTGTAGAAGTTCCACGATATGCCCATGTGCATGATGCGACCATTGGTGGGATAGTGGGGCGTCAGGAAGTAGTTCTTGTCGCCCGAACCACCATTGATGTGACTGTAAGCAATGAAGAAACGTGCACGCTTCAGGTGCATGTTGGCATAGACATCAACCCAGGGATAACCACCGAGTTCCATACGGCTGGCAGCATTTTGCTGGATAGCAAACTGGCTGAGCTGGGGTACGTAGTCGGGGGCATAGTACTTGGTAAAGTAGGTGACACAACCGCCCAACTCAACACTGAGCACGCGGGCAATCTTGAACTTCAGATACAGATTCGACCACAGATTCAGGTCGGGCAAGGGGAGCACGTCGGAATTGCTGTTCTGATAGGTGATGATGTTCTCCCAGTTGATGATGCCCCATTGCAGGTTCTGGCGCAACTGAGCCGTCAACACGTTGATGTTGCCAGTGGACTGGTAGACACCACCCGTGAGTCCTTGGCGGTCTGTGCCGTCTTTGCCACCAAGGCCATAGCTCATGCCAAAATACGTGTAGTTCTGTATCTCGTCAATGGCCACACGCAGTTGGGTGTTGGTCTTCTGATAACTGAAGATTCCCTCGATGTGGGTGCGTGTCTCACTGTTCAACGACTGGTCCCACCAGATATGCTTGGAGTGATATTGATTCTGGAAGAAACGTGGCGGGGTGCGGCGGAAGAAGGCCTTGGCAGCCAACTGCACGGTATCGCCAAAGAGTGCAAAGTTGACATCGGTGTTGAAATCTACAGCCAATAAGCCGGCATCGAGACCAGTGACACCAAGTTCGCCAGCCAAATTGAAATGAAGGGTCCTGCCCTGCGTCTTAGCCAACTGGGCACCGATATTGGTGCAGTGACCTGTCCAGCTATTGAGTATATAGCGATTGCTGCCGTCGTTCAACAGTTCAGGCATTTGATACTTACGGTACTCGTACGAGGCAAAGAGCTTCAAGCCTGCTTTGACATATTTGTTGAAACCTTCAAGTAAGGCAATGCCAATCGTATTCTTTACTGACGAATATTTATACTGGTCGTAGATGGAATCGCCAGCAAAGGTATTATCATAAGTACTATTATAATAGGTATTGGCATAATAATTGTTGGGTGAGAGGTATGCCTGATAGATACGATCGTAGTTGTTGATGTCGAGGGTGTGGATAAAACTGGTTACCGGAACGTATTCCTTCTTCATCGTGGCATCGATGGAGTCCTGAATGGCCTTTGCACGGTTCAAGCTGTCCAGCATGGCTTGCGACTCTACAGAGATACGTGTGGTGTCTATAATTTCAGCCTTTTTTTCAACAACGGGTTCGTCGCCCATAATCTTAGCATCCTTAGGGCGTCCCATGGGTTTCTCTTCAGATATTTTGTCAGAAGGCTTACGTCCACGAGGCTGGTCCTTTGGGTCCTTGTCAGCGTTTTTATCATCTTTCTTGTTCTTCTGGGCCGATAACTGGGCGAATTTGCGGGCCTCAATTTCTTCGTCGGTCATTTTGACCTTACGATAGAAACCGATGTTATAACGGTGGGTGAAGAATAGGTGATAGGAGTCGTTACGATTCCAGTTACGCGTAAGCACGGTGGGAATTTCCTCCTCTGAGAACTGTACCGTCTCTTGCTCAGGGTGCTTGATGAGGTTATCGTTTTGAATACCACCGTTCTCCGTATGTTTGCGGTGATAGAACGACATCAGCAAGTGCATCTGATAGCGGTCGCCACGATAGGAGCCGAAGAGTGAAGCACGGAAGTTGGCGTTGTTCTGCGACTGATAGTAGCCGTTGCCATAGTGATAGTCAAGGTCGAAGCCAAAGCCTAATCGCTTGTTGGCATTGACGGCAAATTTCGCGTCGATATGGTCTTCACCGTGCTGCTGGTCACCGCAGTTGTCATAGGAGAGGTGGGTATAGGGTGACAGTGTGTTTGTAAATAGAAACTCGTCGGGCTGCTTGGTGGTGTAGTCGTATGGCTGGGTAAAGAAGAACTCATCGGTTTGACGACGGTCTATAAAAATACGGCTCAGGCGGGGCGAATAGTTATTACCCGTGGTGTTGTATTCGCCATAGAGCCCCGTGTTGTAGATGGAGTTCTGATAAAGGTGGGGCATCGTGTCGTGCTCTGCAGGACGAATGTCGCCGAAACGCCGGTCGACGGTCCATACCCATACCCCCTTAGGAACTTCTTTTTCTCCCTTCACAGAGTCACGTTTGTTGGGGTTGAAGTTCTGATTATTATATTCGTCAAACTGATTGATGTTGCCGTCGGCATCCATCTCATTATACACTTGAGCCTGCACACCACAAGGCATGCAGACCATGAGCAGTAAGAGGAATGAGGAAAGGACGGTGTTGTTCATATCTTCATCAGTCTCAGCGTCACTTCAATAAACTTGAACACCATGGACCCAAGGATGATATAGGTGCCCAGGTCATGGTTGTGCAGATAGTACACCAACATACCCGTTGCTGCCCCAACGACAAAGATGAGGTTGAGCCAGTTGCGCAGTGAACGGATACTCATTTCAACAACGACTCGAATTTGTTAAACAGATAGTCCTTGCGGTCAATGGTCTTACGACGGAACTTACCAGACATGGGCATCAACTTGGTATTCTTCTTGTTGACAGACTCCTTGTCTGTAATCCATTCTTCGGCAGACATGCGCTGTGGCGTACGTTCCTCTTCATAGAGATAGCGGATACGCATCATCTCTATATCGACAGCACCATCGCTACACTGGGCACGAAGTGCATAGAAGAAACGAGTGCGGTCAAGCGAGAGCGCAGTGTTCTTGAAGACAAGCCACTCCTGATAGATACCTACAATCTCGTGCTTCTGAGCATCAGAAGTAGAAATCTGCGACTCAATTTGGTTGGATGTCTTGGTCAGACGCTGCATGTACTGCAGCATGATGTCGTAAATCTGAGAGGCTGTCTTGCCAGGAACATTGATATGCTTGCTGAACACCACTTGTCCGTTGACTTCAGGCACGGCCCCCTTCAGGTATTTGGGGTCTACCTTTGTCTTAACCTTCACTTCCTGTTTAACATCTTCATCTTCATTGATTTCCCAGGTGTTGTCCTGTGCCCACAGTGTGAGGGGCACCAGCGCCAACATGGTAAAGAATAACTTTTTCATCATTTGTATGTGTCTTTTTGTTTATTTCTATTCAAAATATGGTGCAAAAGTACTAATTATAATTTATTTTCGTGCAGGTGCGTATGAAATGTGGGCTGTTTTTTTGATTTTTTAATCTTATTTCAGCTCTAACTCCTTTTGCAGCCGGATGATTTCGTCACGATATTGTGCTGCCTGCAGGAAGTCGAGTTTCTTGGCTGCCTCCTTCATCAAACGGGTGGTCTGGGCAATGCTCTTCTCCAGCTGCGGGCGGGTCATGCTTTCGATGATGGGATCGGCAGCATAGGTACCCTCTGACGGACCGATATATACAGTAGAAGCGTTTTCGGCAGGGCTGTTAGCCGACTCGTCATACTGGTGCAGGTCGCTCTGTTTCAGTGACTTCTGAATCTGTGTAGGCGTAATGCCATGTTCCTCGTTATACTTTAACTGTTTGGTACGACGGCGCAGTGTCTCGTCGATGGTCAACTGCATGGAGGCTGTGATGTTGTCCGCATACATGATGACCTTACCATTGACATTACGGGCAGCACGACCAGCTGTCTGCGTCAGACTGCGGTGGGAACGGAGGAAACCCTCTTTGTCGGCATCCAGTATGGCTACCAGTGATACTTCGGGCAGGTCAAGACCTTCACGTAGCAGGTTGACACCCACCAGAACGTCGAACGTGCCATTGCGCAGGTTCTCCAGAATCTTGACGCGTTCCAATGTCGTTACCTCGCTGTGAATATAGGCTGTCTGTACACCGTGGTTCAACAGATACTCGCTCAATTCCTCAGCCATACGCTTGGTAAGGGTGGTGATAAGCACGCGTTCCTTGCGGTCTATACGCTGATGTATCTCCTCCAGCAGGTCGTCAATCTGATTCTCAGTGGGGCGCACTTCTATCTCTGGGTCTAACAAACCTGTAGGACGTATAACTTGCTCTACAACAACACCTTCTGCCTCGTTTAGTTCATAGTCGGCAGGGGTCGCAGAGACATAGATAACCTGATTGGTCATCGCCTTGAATTCGTCGAATGTCAGTGGACGGTTGTCGAAGGCGGCAGGTAATCGGAAACCGTATTCTACAAGGTTGGTCTTACGGGCACGGTCACCTCCCCACATGGCACCTATTTGTGGAACGGAGACGTGACTCTCGTCAATGACCATCAGATAGTCGTCAGGGAAGAAGTCAAGCAGACAATAGGGGCGTTCGCCAGCCTGGCGACCATCAAAGTAGCGAGAATAGTTCTCAATGCCCGAACAATGCCCCAATTCCTTAATCATCTCCATATCGTACTCCACACGTTCCTTGATGCGTTGAGCCTTAATGCCGTCGCCCAACTCCTCGAAGAAAGCCACCTGTTTCACCAAATCGTCCTGAATATGGCGGATGGCGATGTTGGTTTGTTCCTGCGTTGTCATGAAAAGATTGGCAGGGTAGAGCTTGTAGGCCTCGAATTTAGCCATACGTTGCATCGTGACAGCATCCAGTTCCTCAATGGCATCTATTTCGTCGTCCCAGAATGTGATACGCAGAATGACCTCGCTATATGCCATTGCCACATCGACGGTATCGCCTTTGACACGGAAGCAGCCACGTTTCAATTCTATGTCGTTTCGGACGTATAGTGCAGATACTAATTTTCTTAACAATACGTTTCGGTCAAGAATCTGTCCGCAATGAATTTCAATGATATTTTCGTTGAGTGCCATCGGACTTCCCATGCCGTAAATACATGAAACTGAAGATACAACGACTACGTCTTTTCTTCCTGACATCAAGCTACTTACCGCACGTAGTCTTAGACGGTCTATTTCTTCATTGATGGCCAAGTCCTTCTCAATATACGTGTCTGTGGTGGGCAGGTAGGCTTCTGGTTGGTAGTAGTCGTAATAACTGACATAATACTCTACGGCATTGTCAGGGAAGAAGCCTCGCATCTCCTCATACAATTGTGCTGCCAGTGTCTTGTTATGCGACAGGATGAGGGTGGGTTTGTTGATGTTGGCAATGACGTTTGCAACAGTAAACGTTTTGCCTGAACCCGTCACGCCCAACAAGACCTGAGCCTTGTCGCCTCGCAACAGTCCGTCGGTGAGTTGTTGGATGGCTTCCGGTTGGTCACCTGTCGGTTGGTATTTTGATGTCAATTCGAAGTTCATAATGTGCAAAGGTATGTATTTTCATCGTAAAAAACGTTATCTTAGGGCAGAAATTGCTAAAAAAGGTTCTTTTTCCTTTGCTTTTCCATATAAAATTAGTAATTTTGCACGTCAAAAATGAAAAGATGATGAAAATACACCCTATTATAGCCCTCTGTTGTGCAGCTCTGATGACGAGTTGTACCTCAGAGTTTAACAGGATCTACAAGATGCAGGATAATGCCTATAAGTACGAATATGCCAAGGAGTGCTTTGCAATGGGTAAGTTCCAGCATGCAGCTATTCTTTTGTCTGAACAGGTGACACTGCAGAAGGGACGTCAGAATGCGCAGGAAAGTTTGTATCTGTTAGCCATGTCGCAGTATAAAAACAGGGATTACGAGGCTGCCAGTGCTACTTTCAAGAAGTATTTCCAGAGCTATCCTAAGGGCGACTATGCCGAGCAGGCTTGCTATCATATCGGCCAGTCCCTTTATCAAAGTGTTCCTGAACCTCGTCTTGACCAAAGTCCTACTGTAGGTGCTATCAACGCCTATCAGAACTTCCTTGATTACTTTCCTGACTCAGAGATGCGCGAAGAAGCCCAGCAGCGTCTGTTTGTTTTGCAGGACAACCTGGTTCGTAAGGAATATCTCTCTGCCAAGCTGTATTACAACTTAGGCGGTTACTTCGGCAATATCAATGCCAATACCGAGTCGAACTATGAGGCCTGCATCATTACGGCGCAGAATGCCCTGAAGCAATATCCTTATACCACGATGCGCGAAGAGTTCTCCGTGCTGATTATGAAGAGTAAGTATTATCTGGCTGAAAACAGTTCGGAAGAGAAGAAGGTTGAGCGTTATCGTGATGCCGAGGACGAGTGTTACGGCTTCTTGAACGAATTCCCTGAGTCTAAGGATGTAAAGACTGCTGAGAAGTATATTGCCAAATGCAAGAAATACACCAGTTCAGCAAGTAATTGAAATAAATCGTAATTTTGTCAAATTAGTAAATAATAAGAATGGATTACAAAAAGTCAAAAGCACCGGTTAATACCGTTACACGCAACATTATGGACCTCTGCGAGGACACCGGTAACATCTACGAGAGCGTAGCCATCATTTCAAAGCGTGCCAATCAGATTAGTTTGCAGATCAAGGACGACCTGAGCAAGAAGTTGGCAGAGTTTGCCTCTTACAACGACTCGTTGGAGGAAGTGTTCGAAAATCGTGAGCAGATTGAGATTTCACGTTACTACGAGAAGCTGCCAAAGCCCTCACTGCTGGCTACTCAGGAGTTTATTGAGAATAAGATTTATTGGCGTGACCCATCTCGTGACGCTCAGGCTGTAACCGCAATTGAGGAGCGTTTATGATACAACGCAAGCAGTCCGTTTTTCTACTGCTGGCCGCTATCCTTGGGGTGTTTGTCATCGTGAACTATCCGATATGGCCACTCTTTGTACTGTCATTGTTGGCTTCGTCGCTTAGTATTTTCACGATTTTCAAATATAAGCGTCGTCCGTTGCAAGCCCGTTTCAGTGTCATTGCAGCCATCATTTTTCTGCTGTGGTATCCAGCTGTCACGCTGGTCAACAAATATATGATGCCTTCAGGTTTGCAATTCGACATGGTCACCGTTTGGGGCGCTCTGCCTGCTGTCAGTGCTATTCTTTGCATACTGGCACGTAAAGGTATCATGGACGACGAACGATTGGTGAGGGCAGCTGATAGAATCAGATGAATACACAGGAGATACAGATAAGCGACTACAATTACGAGTTGCCTGACGAGCGCATCGCCAAGTTTCCCAAAGAACAGCGCGATCATTCAAAGCTACTCTTATATCGTCATGGTGAGGTAGGCGAGGACGTGTTCTATAACCTGCCCAAATACCTGCCGAAGGGTGCTTTGATGGTAATGAACAATACGCGCGTCATTCAGGCTCGTCTGCATTTCCGTAAGACTAACGAGAAAGGAGAGAATACTGGTGCTCTGATAGAAATCTTCCTGTTAGAGCCCGCACAGCCTACCGACTATGAACAGATGTTCCAGACCACCGAACGGTGTGCCTGGCTCTGTCTGGTGGGTAATCTTAAGAAATGGAAGGAAGGCGCACTCATTCGGCAATTAGAAATTAGGAATGAGAAATTAGAAATTAAGGCTACTCGCAGAGGTGAACATGGCACAAGCCAATGGATAGACTTCGAGTGGGACAACGCTGCTGTCAGTTTTGCAGAGATACTGGATGCAATGGGCGAACTGCCTATTCCTCCATATCTGAATCGCGAGACGCAGGAAAGCGACCTGACAACTTATCAGACGGTTTATTCGAAAATCAAGGGCAGTGTGGCTGCGCCTACGGCTGGCCTCCATTTTACGGATGCTGTCTTGAGCGAACTCGATGCCCAGGGTATCGAGCGCGAGGAACTGACGCTGCATGTCGGTGCCGGCACTTTCCGTCCTGTCAAGAGTTCGACGATTGGCGAGCACGAGATGCATACGGAGTATATTGCTGTGCGCCGTCATACCATCGAGCGACTGATAGCCCACGATGGTTGCGCCATTGCTGTAGGAACCACCAGTGTTCGTACCTTGGAGAGCCTGTATTATATGGGTCTCAAGGTCATGGACAATCCTGATATCAAGGAAGAAGATTTGCATATCGCGCAATGGTTACCATATGATGTAAGATGTAAGATGGATGATGTAAGAAGTGTGGATTCTTTGCAGGCCTTGCTCGATTGGATGAAACGTCACGACCTGACGGTGCTCCACTCTTCCACGCAGATTATCATTGCACCAGGTTACAATTACCATATCGTGAAGATGCTGATTACCAACTTCCACCAGCCACAGTCAACATTGCTGCTACTGGTAAGTGCTTTTGTGAAAGGCGATTGGCATAAGATATATGATTATGCCTTATCGCACGATTTCCGCTTCCTCAGCTATGGCGACTCGTCGCTGTTAATACCGTAGAAAGGTAAAAGGGTAAAAAAGAAAATTTTATAGATATGAAACACGGATTCGTCAAAGTTGCTGCTGCGGTGCCAGCTGTCAAGGTAGCCGATGTCATGTATAATGTGCAGGAAATCGAGCGCCTGATTGCTATGGCTGATGCAGAACATGTTGAGGTAGTGGTATTCCCTGAATTGTCTATCACGGGTTACTCCTGTCAGGACTTATATCGTGAGCGCTTGTTGCTCGACAAGGCTGAGGAAGGTTTGCTCCGACTGATTGATTTCACCCGCAAGCTCGATGTCATTGCGGTGGTGGGTATGCCTATCGAGGTTGGTTCGCTGTTGCTCAACTGTGCAGTAGCCATCCAACAAGGCAGTATATTGGCTGTGGTTCCCAAGACCTATCTGCCTAACTATGGCGAATTCTATGAGAAGCGTTGGTTTGCCTCAGCACGCGACCTGAATCCTACCACCATTTATCTGGCTGGTTCGCCTGTCGAGATATCTGCCGAGCCTGTTGTCATTCGTACGAGTGACGGTGTAGGTCTTGGTATCGAGATTTGCGAGGATGTCTGGGCGCCTATTCCTCCCAGCAACAATCTGACGATGGCAGGTGCAGATGTCGTTCTGAATCTGTCTGCTTCCGACGAACTGATAGGCAAGCATAATTACCTGCGTTCGCTGGTTGCTCAGCAGAGTGCCCGTACTATCTGTGGCTATGTTTATAGCTCATGTGGTTTTGGCGAATCTACGCAGGACGTCGTCTATGGTGGCAATGCCATGATTTTCGAGAATGGTATCATGCTGGTCGAAGGCGACCGTTTCTCGTTCCAGCCCCAGTTGCAGACTGCCCAGATTGACGTAGAGCGCCTGCGTACGGAGCGTCGTGCCAACTCTACCTTCAAGACGGCCCAGCGTAATGGGCATGCTCGGAAGGTGGATGCCAAGCTGCCTTTAGAGCAGCATCCTTTTACGTTGGAGCGCACCATTGATCCGCATCCTTTCATTCCTAATGACAATGATATGGCTGAAACCTGCGAAGAGATTCTGAACATCCAGACGGCAGGATTAGCTAAACGTTTGGTACATACCAATTGTCAGCATGTGGTGTTGGGCATCAGTGGTGGTCTTGACTCTACATTGGCTCTTCTCGTGTGCGCGCGTACCTTTGATAAATTAGGATATGACCGCAAGGGCATTGTTGGTGTTACCATGCCTGGTTTCGGTACCTCTGACCGCACCCACGACAATGCGACCTCGCTGATGCAGTCATTGGGCATTTCGCAGATGGAAATCAGCATTGCCAAAGCCGTCAAGCAGCATTTCGAAGACATCGGGCACGACATCAATAACCACGATGTAACCTACGAGAACTCACAGGCTCGCGAACGTACACAGATTTTGATGGACCTGAGCAACAAGCTCTCTGCCCTTGTCGTTGGTACTGGCGACCTGTCAGAATTGGCTTTAGGATGGGCTACATATAATGGCGACCACATGTCGATGTACGGTCTGAATGCAGGCATTCCCAAAACCCTGATTCAGTATCTTATCCGTTATATCGCCATGCTGCCCAAATCGTCCGCAGAGCGCGACGTACTGATAGACATTGTCAACACACCTATCTCGCCAGAACTGACACCTGCCGATGCTCAGGGTAATATCCAGCAGAAGACGGAAGACCTGGTAGGTCCCTACGAACTGCACGACTTCTTCCTCTATTACATGCTGCGCTTCGGTTTCAGCCCTGCTAAGATTATGCTGTTGGCTGAAAAGGCTTTTGACAACAGCTACGACAGGGCGACTATCAAGAAGTGGCTTACCACATTCTGTCGTCGCTTCTTTGCCCAGCAGTTCAAACGCTCTTGTCTGCCCGATGGTCCTAAGGTTGGTAGCATCTCGCTTTCGCCTCGTGGCGACTGGCGTATGCCCAGTGATGCCTCCAGTGCCTTATGGCTGCACGAGTGCGAGGAACTTTGAGGGATTGAGAGAATGAGAAATTGAGAAATTGAGAGAATGAGAAATTGAGAAATTGAGAGAATGAGAAATTGAGAAATTAATAATTTACAAGATATACAATTATGAAGAAACTTCTTTTAGGAGATGAGGCCATTGCTCAGGGTGCACTCGATGCAGGCCTGAGTGGTGTGTATGCCTATCCAGGCACGCCCTCTACAGAGATTACGGAGTATATTCAGCAGTCGCCCTTAGCCAAGGAACGTGGCGTACATAGTCGCTGGAGTACCAACGAGAAGACGGCTATGGAGGCCGCTCTGGGTATGTCGTACATGGGTAAGCGTGCTTTGGTATGCATGAAGCATGTGGGCTTGAACGTCTGTGCCGATCCCTTTGTCAATTCCGCTATGACGGGTACCAATGGTGGTATCATCGTTTTGGTGGCTGACGACCCCTCGATGCACTCCAGTCAGGACGAGCAGGACTCTCGTTTCTATGGTAAGTTCGCTATGATTCCTACGCTGGAGCCCTCAAACCAGCAGGAGGCTTACGACATGATGGCTGAGGCCTACGAGATGTCCGAGAAGTTGCAGTTGCCTGTCTTGATGCGTGTCACTACCCGTATGGCTCACAGCCGTGCCGTTGTCCAGTGTGCTGACGCTCCACGTCCGCAAAATGAGCTGAACTATAACGCCAAGGCCAGCAACTGGGTACTGCTGCCTGCCTTTGCCCGCAAGCGCAACGATATCGTAACAGCCCAGCAGCCCTTGTTGGAGCAGATGGCTGTCGATAGCAAATATAATAAATATGTAGATGGAAAAGACCAACAGATGGGTGTCATCGCCAGTGGTATTGCTTACAATTACCTCATGGAGTGCTTCCCTGAAGGCTGCCCTTTCCCCGTTCTCAAGATTTCCCAATATCCCATTCCTAAGAAGTTGATTCGTCGCATGACTGACGACTGCGAATATGTGCTGATTGCCGAGGAGGGACAGCCCTTTATCGAGGATCAGGTACGTGGCGTGATGCCAGGCAATGCCGTCATCAAAGGTCGTCTGACGGGTGAGCTGCCTCGTACGGGCGAGCTCAATCCCGACTTGATTAAGAAAGCGTTAGGCATGGAGATTGGCGAGAACTATGCACCTTGCGAGGATGTCGCTCCACGTCCACCCGCATTGTGTCAGGGCTGTGGTCACCGCGATGTCTATCAGGCACTGAACGAGGTGTTGCTCAACTATCCCAACGCCCGTGTGTTTGGTGATATCGGTTGCTACACACTTGGCTTCCTGCCACCCTATAAGGCCATCCATTCTTGTGTCGATATGGGTGCCAGCATTACGATGGCTAAGGGTGCCAGCGATGCTGGTCAGTGGCCTGCTGTTGCCATCATTGGCGACTCAACGTTTACGCACTCTGGTATGACGGGTCTGTTGGATGCCGTCAACGAGAATGCCGACATCACCGTCATCATCTCCGACAACCTTACCACCGCAATGACGGGTGGTCAGGACTCTGCTGGTACCAACAAGTTCGAGGCTATCTGTCGTGGCTTGGGTGTCAGCGAAGAGCATCTGAAGGTAGTGGTTCCCCTGCCTAAGAATATGGCTGAAATCAAGCAGACCATCGAGCAGGAAATCAACTATCATGGTGTCAGCGTCATCATTCCGCGTCGTGAGTGTATGCAGACCTTGCAGCGTCACCTGAAGCAGAAGAAGGCTGCAGAGAAAAAGTAAAAAGGTAAAACAGTAAAAAGGTAAATCATGAAAACAGATATTATCCTGTGTGGAGTAGGAGGACAGGGAATCCTCTCCATAGCTACGATTATAGGTGAGGCTGCCATGAAGGAAGACCTCTACATTAAGCAGGCTGAGGTTCATGGCATGTCGCAGCGTGGTGGTGACGTACAGTCGAACCTGCGCATCTCCAGCGAGCCCATCGCCAGCGACCTGATTCCTATGGGCAGTGCCGACGTGATTATCTCTATGGAACCCATGGAGGCCCTGCGCTATCTGCCATTCCTCTCAAAGGAGGGTTGGATTATCACGTCGAGTGCACCTTTCGTCAACATCCCCAACTATCCTGAGATAGAGACCATCAAGGCCGATTTGGAGCAGTTGCCCCACGTCATCATGCTCGACATCGAGCAGAAAGCCAAGGATGCTGGTGTGCCCCGTTCTGCCAACGTCATCCTGCTGGGTGCTGCCCAGAAGGCCCTCGGCATTGAGTACGAGAAGCTGGAAGATGCCATTCGCAGCGTGTTTGGACGCAAGGGCGAGGCTATCGTCGAGGCAAATATCAAGGCATTAGGAATAGGCGCAGCCTATTCTAAGTGAATAGTGAATAGTGAATAATGCATAATTCATAATGCATAATGATGGAAACACCAATTAAGAAAGAAATAGTCGACAAACTGATTGCCGAATTGGGCATAAAGGACTTTGCCAAAGCTACCATCCGCGAGGTCAAGCAGGTGGCAGCCAAGGCTGAGCAGGCGAGTGGGGTAGAGTTCATCAAGATGGAAATGGGTATTCCCGGACTGCCTGCCGCTCAGGTGGGTGTCGATGCTCAGGTCAAGGCATTGCAGGACGGTATTGCCCACTCATATCCTGATATTCAGGGTTATCCTGAACTGAAGAAGCAGGCGTCACGCTTCGTCAAGGCTTTCATCGGTCTCGACGTGGCTCCTGAATGTTGCGTACCCGTCACTGGTTCTATGCAGGGCACGTTTGCCTCGTTCCTTACCTGTTCGCAGGCATCGAAGCAGAAGGATACCGTGCTGTTCATCGACCCAGGCTTCCCCGTTCAGAAGATGCAGTTGCAGGTCATGGGCGTCAAGTACGAGACCTTCGACGTTTACGACTATCGTGGCGACAAGCTCGCTCCCAAGTTGGAGAGCTATCTCACGAAGGGCAACATCTGTGCCATCGTCTATTCGAATCCCAACAACCCGTCGTGGGTTTGTCTGAACGAACTGGAGTTGGAGTCCATCGGACGCCTGGCTACAAAGTACGACACCATCGTCATGGAAGACTTGGCGTACTTCGCTATGGACTTCCGCAAGAATCTGAGCGTACCTTTCGAGGCACCTTATCAGCCCTCGGTAGGTCGTTATACGGATAATTACATCCTGCTGATTTCTGGTTCCAAGGCCTTCAGCTATGCTGGCGAACGTATTGGTGTGACCTGTATCTCTGACAAGCTGTTCCATCGTCATTTCGACGATTTGGCACAGCGTTACGAGGGTCTGCCTTTCGGTCTGGTCTTCTCTACCCGCATGCTCTATGCCCTCAGTAGCGGTACCAGCCACAGTGCCCAGTATGCTATGGCTGCCATGCTGCGTGCCGCTACCGATGGCGAGTACGATTTCCGCAAGGAGGTCAGCGTCTATGGCGAGCGTGCCCATAAGTTGAAGGAGATATTCTGTCGTCACGGTTTCCATATCGTTTACGACAAGGACCTCGACGAGCCTGTTGCTGACGGTTTCTACTTTACCATAGGCTACAAGCAGATGACCAGTGGCGAGCTGGCTCGCGAACTGATGTACTACGGCGTGTCTGCTATCTGCCTGATTACCACTGGCTCGCATCAGGAAGGCCTGCGCGTCTGCACCTCGTTCATCGAGGACCATCAGTATGCGCAGCTCGAAGAGCGCATGCAACTGTTCGAACAGAACAATTAATACACACCATGGCATTTGGATATTTCATAGGAGGTTTCTTGGGATTCATGAGTGGCGGACCGTTAGGTGCGCTGGCTGGTGCTGTGCTTGGCGGATGGTTCGAGAAGATGCTGAACTCCGTCAACACCCCTGAGACCCAAGGAACCTTCGACGGACAGAGCGGCTACCAGTCGAGAACATACGGAGGCTATACCCGTGAACAGGTTTATCAGGGGCAGCGCAACAGCTTCCTGTTCTCGCTGTTGGTGCTGGCTTCGTATATCATCAAGGCCGATGGCAAGGTCATGCACTCTGAAATGGAACTGGTGCGTAACATGCTGCGCCAGAACTTTGGCGAGTCAGGCTGTCAGCAGGGCGACGACATTCTGCACAAGCTGTTCGACGAACAGAAGCGGGTAGGGGCCTCCCAGTTTCGCAATACCGTCAGCCAGTGCTGTCAGCAGATAGCCCGCAATATGGACTATGCCCAGCGTCTGCAACTGCTCAACTTTCTGGTACTCATCTCGCAGGCTGACGGAAAGGTCGATCCTACTGAGGTAACAGCCATGAAAGAGTGCGCCCAGTGGATGCAGATGAATGCTGACGAGGTGGACTCGATGCTGGGTATGGGCAAGGACGATTTGGAGTCGGCTTATCAGGTGTTGGGTGTATCGCCCGATGCCAGTGATGCTGAGGTCAAGAAGGCCTATCGTCGTCTGGCCCTCAACCACCATCCTGACAAGGTGGCTGCCCTGGGTGACGATGTGCGCAAAGCTGCCGAGAAGAAGTTCCAGAAGATTAACGAAGCCAAAGACCGCATCTGGAAAGCGCGAGGCCTATGAAGAAACCCAAAGAGGATGCTATTAAGCTGCCCCTCGCTTTGGAGGACGATGGGGGTAGGCTTCTCTTGCATGCGTGCTGTGCGCCTTGTTCGTCAGCCATCGTCGAGTGGCTGTTGCAGCATGGTGTGCGCCCCACTATTTTTTATTACAATCCCAACATCTTTCCACGTGAGGAATACGAGATTCGCAAGCATGAAAGTAAGCGACATGCCGAGAGTCTTGGCATAGCGTGGATTGATGGCGACTACGACCATGAGTTGTGGCAACAATGCGTGTGCGGATTGGAGAACGAACCAGAGCGCGGACGGCGCTGTGACCTGTGTTTTCTGATGCGAATGAAGGCTGCTGCTGAAAAGGCAAAGGCCATCGGAATAAAGTGCTTTACCACGACGCTGGCTTCGTCAAGATGGAAGAATTTGGAGCAAATCAATCGTGCTGGGCATGAAGCTGAGAAGTTGGTGGGCGATGTGGTCTTCTGGGACCAGAACTGGCGTAAGGGCGGACTCTACGAGCGCAGGAACCAACTGCTGAAAGAATTTAACTTTTATAATCAGCAGTATTGTGGCTGTGAATTCAGCAAACAGCAACGTGAAGCATACGAGATAGCTAAAAACTTAAAGTAAAGTTTGGGCGTCTCGTTTTTTTTGTGTAATTTTGCACCTTCAAAAATTAAATAGGTAAATTGTAAATTTGTAAATCGTAAATATTCAAGATGTTTGAGAATTTAAGTGATAGACTTGAACGGTCGTTCAAGATACTGAAAGGTGAAGGAAAAATCACTGAAATCAATGTGGCTGAAACCCTGAAGGACGTTCGTCGTGCCCTGTTGGATGCCGACGTCAACTTCAAGGTTGCCAAGCAGTTTACCGACACTGTGAAGCAGAAGGCCATGGGTATGAACGTGCTGACAGCCGTAAAGCCCAGCCAGCTGATGGTCAAGATTGTGCACGACGAGTTGACGGAACTCATGGGCGGCAAGGCCGTCGAGCTGAAACTGGAGAATCGTCCTGCCATCATCCTCATGTCTGGTTTGCAGGGTTCTGGTAAGACCACGTTCTCAGGTAAACTGGCCAAGATGCTCAAGGAGCGTCAGCATAAGAAGCCCCTGCTGGTGGCTTGCGACGTCTATCGTCCTGCTGCTATCGAGCAGTTGAAGGTCGTTGGTGCGAGTGTTGGCGTCGAGGTTTATACAGAGGAAGGTAACAAGAACGTTGTCGAGATAGCCCAGAACGCTATCCGCAAGGCCAAGCAGGAGTCCTTTAACGTTGTCATCGTCGATACCGCTGGCCGTCTGGCTGTCGATGAGGAGATGATGAACGAGATTTCGAACCTGAAGCAGACCATCAATCCTGACGAGACACTGTTCGTGGTCGATTCGATGACTGGTCAGGATGCCGTAAACACTGCCAAGGAGTTCAACGATCGTCTGGACTTCGATGGCGTTGTGTTGACCAAGCTCGACGGTGATACGCGCGGTGGCGCAGCGCTCTCCATCCGTACTGTCGTTACTAAGCCCATCAAGTTTGTGGGTACTGGCGAGAAGATGGAGGCCATCGACGTGTTTCACCCCGAGCGTATGGCCGACCGTATTTTGGGCATGGGTGACGTCGTCTCTCTGGTTGAGCGTGCCCAGCAGCAGTTCGACGAGGAAGAGGCCAAGCGTCTGGAGAAGAAAATCCGTAAGAATAAGTTCGACTTCGACGACTTCATGGGTCAGATTCAGCAAATCAAGAAGATGGGTAACATCAAGGACCTCGCTTCGATGATTCCTGGTGTGGGCAAAGCCATCCGCGACGTGGATATCGACGACAATGCCTTCAAGGGTATCGAGGCCATCATCAATTCGATGACGCCCAAGGAGCGTGCCAATCCCGACATCATCAACCAGAGCCGCAAACTGCGTATTGCCAAGGGCTCAGGTACGAAGATTGAGGAGGTAAATCGCCTGATGAAGCAGTTCGACCAGACACGTAAGATGATGCGTATGGTCAGTGGCATGGGCTCGTCGAAGATGGCGCAGATGGCTGCTGCCATGAAGATGAGAGGTGGTAAGCCTTTTTAATGGATAATTGATAATGGATAATTGATAATTTTAAATTCCTATGGCATTTGGTAAATGGATCAGCAGTATGAAGGGTCTGTTCAGTGAGGGCCCAATGAAGGAGCTGTCTGAAGAAATGGCAGAGACCTCCCAAGTGAAACTGACAGCCGAGAATGTGGCTTACACTGATGAGTTCCGTGAGACGTTCAACGTGAACAGCCCGGTAAAGGACAACATCCGCAACAGTTTCCTGTTCTCAATGCTTGTGATGGCGTCGCACATCGTCATTGCCGATGGTAAGGTGGAGCCTGAGGAGTATCAGTTCTTAGGCAAATTCCTGAACGAGAACTTTGGCGAAGAGGCTGAGACGGAGGGACTTGACGTGGTGAAGAAACTGGTTGCCAAGCATGAGGAACTGGAGGCTCGCAAGCCCAACGCCTTCCTGCAGTTGATTGGCGACTGCGGCAGTCAGATAGCCGCTTCGCTGAGCGAAGACCTGCGTTACCAGATGCTGTCGATGCTGGCCCTGATTGTGAAGTCTGACGAACAGATTACGGCTTCTGAGGTAGAAACCTTGAAGGAGGTAGCTGTGTATATCGGCATGAAGGCTACGGATGTCGATGCCCTGATGAACATCGACCCCGTCAAGGCCCGTGACGAATGGATGTGGATGAAGCAGAAGTAGTTTGATTGAGAAGTTAAGAAGTTAGAGAAGTTAAGAAGTTAGAGAATATATGCAACTGATAGACGGAAAAGCAACGGCAGCAGCCATCAAGGCTGAGATTGCCGAAGAGGTAAAGGCCATCATGGCCGCTGGTGGTAAGCAGCCCCATTTGGCTGCCGTATTGGTAGGTCACGACGGTGGCTCTGAGACGTATGTTAAGAACAAGGTGTTAGCCTGCGAGGCTTGCGGTTTCAAATCGACGCTCATCCGCTTCGAGGATGACGTGACGGAAGACGAGCTGCTGGCCTGTGTCGACAACCTGAATCGCAATGGCGATGTCGATGGCTTCATCGTACAGCTGCCCTTGCCCAAACATATCGACGAACAGAAGATTATCGAGGCTATCGACTATCGCAAGGATGTCGATGGTTTCCATCCCATCAACGTCGGACGCATGGCTATCGGTCTGCCATGCTTCATCTCGGCTACCCCTCTGGGAATCATTACGTTGCTGAAGCGTTACAATATCGAGACCAGTGGCAAGAAATGTGTCATCTTAGGTCGCTCGAACATCGTTGGCAAACCTATGGCACAGCTCATGATGCAGAAGCAGTATGGCGACGCAACGGTAACCGTATGCCATTCGCGTTCGAAGACGCTGAAGAAGGAGTGTCAGGAGGCCGACATCATCATTGCCGCTATCGGACAGCCCGACTTCGTCACTGCCGATATGGTCAAAGACGGTGCCGTCATCGTCGACGTTGGTACCACCCGCGTACCTGATGCAACCCGTAAGAGCGGTTTCCGTCTGAATGGCGACGTGAAGTTCGACGAGGTGGCTCCCAAGTGCTCATACATCACGCCCGTTCCTGGTGGAGTAGGGCCCATGACCATCTGCTCGCTGATGAAGAACACCCTTGCTGCAGGCAAGAAGGAGTATTATAAGTAATCATCATTACTCATTAGATAAATGACCGCTCAGGAGTGGTACGAACAAGGCAACGCCTTTCGTAAAGAGTCAAAATGGCACGAAGCCATCAACTGCTATATCCAGGCTATCGCCCTCGACCCTGACAGCCCCGCCGTCGAGGCCAAGCGGATGCTTGACGACATCATGGCCTTCTACTGCAAAGACATGTATAATCCCTGATAACGAGAGAGTCCTGCAAGCACCATTGCCCGCAGGACTCTTCACTCTTCACTTTTCACTATTCACTAGCTTCGCGCCCGCGAAGCGCCTTCACTAGCGAAGCGCCTCACTAGGCCGTCAGGCCGCAAGCCCCCATGCACGATGTGGTGCCCAGTGCGGTCAGTGCCGCTGTCAAGATGGATATCACCATCTGAATCACCGTCTTCCAAGTTTCTCGTTTCATACTTCTTTCCTTTTTTTTAGTTTTTACCGCAGATTACGCTCTGTTTTTTTACCGCAGATTACGCTCTTTTTATTAACCGCAGATTACGCAGATTTCACAGATTTTTATCTATAGGTGCAGAGTGTGGCGTTGCATTCACAGATTTATTTCTCATAACTGTGTTGCGCAGCTATAATCTGTATAATCTGCGAATGCAACGCCACACTCTGCACCTTTAGGTCAGAGAAATCTGCGGTTAATTAAACTTCAGCCTTCAGCCTTCAGCCCTCAGCCTTCAGCCTTCAGCCCTCAGCCTTCAGCCCTCGTTCAGTTCTCATTAGGGGCATCGTCGTCGCCACCGCCGCCATTGTCGCCACCGCCTCCGGTGTTACCGCCCGTGTTGCCTGTAGGAGATGGGTCGGGAGTTTGGCCTCCACTTGGTGCATTCGTGCTGCCACCCTTGGCTGTGAGGATCTGCTCGGCGGCCTTGTCGGTCCACGACAGACGACCGTCCTTGTTCAGATCCTCGCGGGTGTACTCGCCCGTAGCCTGAGCCAGCAGCTTCAGCGAGCCGACGGCGGGACCCGTCTTGTCGGTCTTCTTCACCACGCCGATGCTGGCGCTGATGGTCTTGTCGGTGTCGGCGTCGT